>Ga0307422_1000172_pt1 | contig 38012 bp, 36 predicted proteins | sample SalMarWE160290MG_FD_202153 | JGI IMG/M metagenome (GOLD analysis project Ga0307422, IMG submission 202153) | Salt marsh sediment microbial communities from the Plum Island Ecosystem LTER, Massachusetts, United States - WE1602-90 | ecosystem: Environmental > Aquatic > Marine > Intertidal zone >...
AGCATGACGTCGGCCTCCTCCACATGCTTCGTCTCGTGATAACCGCACCCCTCCAACAGGGCGAGCATCCGCTCGGAGTCATGCTCGTTCATCTGACAACCGAAGGTCTTGATATAGACTAACCTTCCCATGGTGAAAATATCATTGAGGGCGATCTACCTCAAAAAAAGGCGGGGAATGACCCCCGCCCCTTTACCCTATTTCCTCACCTTGAACTGCTTGTCCAGCCGCTTCATCTTCTCAACGATCCCCCCGTACTCTAGTTCGCTATAGTTGAGCATGGCAATACCTGAAAACCCCTGTTCCCTCAACTCGACGGCCTTTCTCGACACCTTTCCCCTGACATAGTCCCAGAAGGGGTGATCGAAGGCATCGGCCGCCTCGGTGAATTTGCCATTGTGGACGCAGAAGGCGTGGCATGCCACAATGGGGGGACCGTCAAAATAGGACACCGCAGAGTTGATCTTCACCGGCATGAGGGGACCGGTGTGGCTCCCCCGCATGAACCCTGCCACATAGTGCCCAATGCTGTAGGGCGAGAGGACCTCGCCGGTGGCGGGGAAATTCCCCTGGACCCTCACGAGCATCACCGGGTCGTCCTTTCCCGTGTATTTTCCCGCTATGTTGTGCAGGCGGGAGGTGCTTACCGCTGCGGCTATGTCGCCCGTGCTGCGGGAGCGGATGCTTTCGACGACAAAACGCTCGTTGTCGCGCAAGAGTGCAGCGATATCGTAGAGGTCTTCAGGGGCATTGAGCTCGATGATTTTGTCCCCCTCGGTGTACTCCACATCCATGATGGTGAACGTGAATCCTTGAGCCATTGCAGGGCTCAACATCAAGCCGGGGCAGAACATCGGATCGGTAAAGGCGAGATAAAGCGGCAGGTTATACGCCCCGGGATCGGTTTTGTCGGCGGCAAAGAAGAGGAAGGGCTCGTTGGGTCGCTCCTCGAACTCCATCTCCGCCACCGCGGGCCCCATGCCCCGGACGTTGCCGGAGAAGGCATCCTTCAGCAGGTCCTGTCCGGCCCCATAGAGCCCCTGTTCCTTGGCCGTCTCGGTCCCCGCCACAAAGGCCTCCCAGGCCATCTTGTGGAGTGCCTCATGACCCGTCCCCTTTTGATGGGAGAAGAGCAGGGCTATATCGTCCCCCGTATGGCTCACATAGAGATCATTAATCAAGCCCTTGCTGTTCTTTTCCACAAATGCTCGTACGCTGTCTAGCAGTTGCTTACTGGGTTTGATATGGCCGCCGATACTCCCTATATCGGCCTTGATGATGCTCAACGTGGTCTTCATACTTTTCCTCCTTTCTGTACGGATTCTCCCGCCAGCTCATTTCCCACTATATATTGTAACCCCTTCTGCTGTAATGTAAAGGCGTCTGTCGCCCCCCTGCGTCCGAGGGCAGCAACTCACACAGATCTCGCAGCGGATTGCTATGCCGATCGCCCGTCTCTCCCCCTACAACTTCCACCCTTCCAACTCCTGCACAGCGGCATGGTTGGTCAAATCGACGCATAAGGGGGTAATGGAGATATGCTTGTTCGCGATAGCATGGAAGTCCGTCCCCTCTATCTCCTGAAATCCTTGATCACCTCCACTTAACCAATAATATTTTTTGCCCCGCGGGTCAACCTTTTCCACCACCGCATCCGCAAAAACCCGCTTGCCTTGATTGGTAATCTTATAGGGGCGTATCTTTCCTTCGTCCACGTTGGGGACGTTGATGTTTAAGAAGGTATCCGCGGGGAGTCCCACTCGCGTGATATGCGCCGCCACCTTGAGGGCAAAGTCGGCCGCAACGTGATACCGGAATTCCTTCCGGGCGGCCAAGGAGATGGCAAAGGCGGGTATACCCAAAAAGGTGGCCTCGAAGGCGGCGGAGACCGTGCCCGAATATACCAGGTCCTCCCCCAGGTTTGGGCCGTTGTTTATCCCCGATATGACGAGATCGGGATGCCCCTGCAGAATGCCGTAAACGGCCAGGTTGACACAATCCACCGGCGTCCCGTCTACGGCATAGACCCGCCGCGAGATCTCCTCGGCCCGCAGGGGACGGTGGAGGGTCAAGGAATGGGCAGCGGCGCTTCGCTCTCGGTCAGGTGCCACCACGTATACCTCGCCCAGGGCCTCCACCGTTTGGGCCAAGATTCGTAACCCGTCCGAAAAAACACCATCGTCGTTCGTGACCAAAATCTTCATCGCGATTTCATGTGTTGGAAAAGTACAGGTCTAATCAGAGAACAGTCAACGAAAAGAAAGCGTTATAGCTGGTCGGGGCGAGAGGATTTGAACCTCCGACTCCTGGCACCCCATGCCAGTGCGCTACCAGACTGCGCTACGCCCCGATCAACACCGCATCATGGCAGATTCACCTTCCTTAGTCAAGCGCCTCTTTGATCTCCTTGAGCTCCTTCCTGACCTCTCGTAAGAGCTCTTTATAGCCTTCTCCCAAAAAGTCCATCGTGAGTTGCCCCCTGCGTCGGCGGCTCAACTCCACCAATCGCTTTTTGGCCCCCGTAATGGTGAACCGCTCCTCATACAGAAGCTCCTTAATGGTAAGGATGGTCTTCAGGTCTTCCCGTCTGTAACGGCGCTGCGTACCCCCGAACCGTTCGGGACGCAGCTTGAATTCCTGCTCCCAGTATCTCAAGACGTGGGGTTTCACCCCGGTGATGCGACAGACCTCTCCAATGCGATAATAAAGTTTATCAGGGTAGGCGTGTTTACCCACTGCCACGGGAAAAACCCCTTACGCATTCAACAGCTTCTTCAAGGTTTGACTCGGCCTAAAGGTCAACACCCTGCGGGGGGTGATTTCGATCTCCTCGCCCGTCTGAGGATTCCTCCCCTTTCGGGCCCCCTTTTCCTTGACCATAAAGTTGCCAAAACCGGATATCTTGATCTTCTCCCCCCGTTCCAGGGTCTCCTTCATGAGGTCGAAGACCATCTCCACCATATCAGCCGCCTCCTTCTTGGAAAACCCTACCCTCTCATACACACTCTCCACGATCTCAGCCTTGGTCATCCCCTCACCTCCTTATGGTTACGATTACTCCCTACCTGATCGTCAATGCCGGCACGCGTTCGAGCCGCTCCAGTACCGCTCGATGAAACTCGTTCACTTCTTCGTCGGTCAAGGTCCGGTCAGGCGAGCGATACCTGACCCGGAAGGCCAACCCCTTTCTGCCTAGGGGAATGGGGTCCCCTGTATAGCAGTCAAAGACCTCGACCGCTTCAATATATTCGTTATCGACCTTCCTCACAATCTCCATGAGCTCCCCGGCGCTGGTTCCCTCATCCACCGTCACCGCCACATCCCTGGCCACCGAGGGAAACCGGGGCAGGGGGACAAAGGTGATTTCCTCCCGGCTGCGCTCCGCCAAAGTGGGAAGATCGAGTTCAAAGATGAAGACCCCGGACGGGAGTTCAAAGGCCTCGGCCACCTCAGGGTGCAGCTCTCCAACCACCCCTACCTCCTTGTCATCGAGCCTTATGACCGCCCCCGTACCAGGGTGGAGATAGGGTGCCGCCTGGGCGGCGGTAAAGGCCGGGGCAGCGGTCCTCAACTCGGCGAGCAACCGCTCGATGCACCCCTTGGCATAGAAAAAGTCCACCTCCTGAGGGGGGATATTCCACCCCTCTTCGAAAACGGCGCCCGTGGCCAGTCCTGATAGAGACCGCTTCTCCCGGGGCAACCGTTCTCCCTTTTGGGGGCAATAGACCTCTCGCGATTCAAAGATCTTCAAATCCCCGGTCTTGTGGCTTAGATTATACCTGGCCGTCTCCAAGAGACCCGGCAGCAAGGTGGTGCGCATCACCGATTGTGCCTCTGCAAGGGGATTGAGGATGGGCAACGGATGGCGTCTGAAATCATCGGGCGGCAACCGCAGGGCCTCAAGTGCATGGGGGGAGATAAAGCTGTAGGTAATCACCTCATAGAATCCCAGACCGACCAGGACGTCTTTGGCCCTGGTCATCAGTGCCTCCTCTCGCTCCTCCCGAAAGGGCATGACCCACATCTTGGGTGCCTGGACGGGGATCAGATCGTATCCCTTGAGACGCCCTATCTCCTCGATGAGGTCTACCTCCCTGGTGACATCTCCTCGGTACGGAGGGGGCGAGACCACCCATTCCGCCCCCTTATTCTCCCGAACCTCCATGTGGAGGCGCTTGAGAATCCCCCTAACCTCCTTGTACTCAAGGCTCATACCCAGGAGGGTGTTGACCTTCGGCAGGCGCAGCTTGATCTCTGCACGGGGGAGGGGTGTCGGATAACAATCGATGACCCCCGTGGCCGCCTCACCACCCGCGAGCTGGGCGATGAGGGCGGTTGCTCGCAGGGAGGCGGTAAGCACCCCTTCGGGGTCGATCCCCCGCTCAAACCGGTATGATGACTCCGTCTGCAGGCCCAAGGCCGTGGCGGTGCGTCGGATCCCTTGAGGGGAAAAATAGGCGCTCTCCAGGAGGACGCGGGAGGTATCCTCGTGGATCTCCGAATTTAACCCTCCCATGATGCCGCCGATGGCCACCGGCCTGACCGCGTCACAGATCATGAGGGTATCGTCACGCAAGACCCGCTCCACCTCATCCAAGGTCACAAAGCGTTTTCCTTCAGCAGCCCTCTTGACCACAATCTCTCCCCCCTCCAAGAGGTCGAAATCAAAGGCATGGAGCGGCTGACCGTATTCCAGCATGACGTAATTGGTCACGTCGACCACATTGTTGATGGCCCTTACCCCCGCCCGCTCCAATCTGGCCCGTAGCCAAAAAGGGGAGGGGCCGATGTGCACCCCGCTGACGAGCCGGGCGGAATAGCGGGGGCAGAGATCGGCGTCCAGCACGGACACCCGAACCACGTCCTCCACCCGATCCGCGCCCTCTGGGAGATGAGGGACAGGGAGGTGTAATTTCCCGCCGGTCAAGGCCGCCACCTCCCGGGCCACACCGATCATGCTGAGACAATCACCCCTGTTCGGGGTCAGGGAGACCTCCAGTATGTGATCTCTGACCTTGAGGACATCCGCGAGGGGGGCGCCCACCGGCGCGTCGGGGGAGAGGATCATGATCCCCTCGGCGCTGGAGGAGAGACCGAGCTCTGCCTCCGAACACATCATCCCCTCGGAGCGTTCCCCCCGAATCTCCGTCTCCTCTACCTGCACACTATCGGGGAGCTCGGCCCCTGCCAGGGCCAAGGCCACCTTGTCCCCCTCTTTCATGTTCCGGGCACCGCAGACGACGGGATAGGATGTCTTCTTATCCACCTGGACACGACACAGGGAGAGTCGATCGGCCCGGGGATGGGGGACAAAGGAGGAGATCCGGGCCACCACCACCCCCTTTAATTCTGACCCCACCTCCTCTATAGCCTCAACCTCCAGACCCGCCATGGTGAGGAGGTCGGCGAGCTCAGCGGGGATGAGCCCACAATCGACATATTCCTGTAACCACTGGAAGCTTACTCTCATCGAATCTAAAACTGGCTGAGAAAACGCAGGTCATTGGTAAAAAAGAGACGGATGTCATTGATGCCGTATTTCAACATGGCGATCCGTTCGACCCCCATGCCGAAGGCAAATCCCGTCACCTCTTCGGGGTCATACCCCACGATGCGGAAGACCTCGGGGTCGACCATGCCCGCTCCGAGGATCTCCAGCCACCCACTTCCCTTACAGACGCGACACCCCTCCCCCTGACAGATGACACAGCCGATGTCCACCTCGGCACTGGGCTCGGTAAAGGGGAAAAAGCTGGGTCGGAACCGCAACGGGATCTCCTCACCGAACATCTCGTGGACGAAGAAGGTCAAAACCCCCTTGAGGTGGGCAAAAGAAATCCCCTCGTCCACCATGAGCCCCTCTACCTGGTGAAACAGGGGGGTATGCGATACATCGGAGTCCCGTCGATAGACCGCGCCGGGGGCGATGATCTGGATGGGGGGACGGTGATCCTCCATCACCCTAATCTGGACAGGGGAGGTGTGCGTGCGCAATAACACGTCGTCGGAAAAATAGAAGGTATCGTGCATATCCCGGGCGGGGTGATCGAAGGGGATATTGAGGGCCTCAAAGTTGTAGTAATCCAATTCGACTTGCGGCCCCTCCGCCACCTGAAAACCCATCCTGGTGAAAATATCCACTATCTGAGCCATCACCTGGGTGATGGGATGAAGCCCCCCCCGCGACAGCGGAGTGCCGGGCAGCGTGATATCCACCTGCTCCTGGGAAAGCGAGCGCTGGTGTGCCTCCTCACGGAGGCGAACCAGGAGTTCCTCGATCCGCTCCTCCAGCTCCCCCTTGACTGCGTTGGCCTGTTCGCCGGCCTGACGCCTCCCTTCAGGAGGGAGTTCCCGAACCCTCCTGAGCAAGAGGGTAAGTGCTCCCTTTCTACCCAGGACCTCTATCCTGATCTGGTTTATCTCATCTTCAGTGCTGGCGTGGGCAAGTTTTGTCAGCGCCGACTCGCGGACTGATCGCAGGGTTTGTTCAAAGGAGTCAGACATTCTTCTTGGCTATCTGAACAAGATGGGCGAAACCCTCGGCATCATGGACGGCTATATCCGCCAAGACCTTCCTGTCAAGGGTTACGTTGGCCTTACGCAGCCCTTCCATGAAACGGCTATAGGTGATGTCGTGCGTCCTGGCGGCGGCATTGATCCTCACGATCCACAAGCTCCGGAACTCCCGCTTTCTGACCCGCCGGTCGCGGTAGGCATATTGCAGGGCCCGTTCCACTGCATGACGAGCACTGCGCAGGAGTCTTCCCCGCGCCCCTTGATAACCCTCGGCCATCTTGAGGATCCGCTTCCTCTTGCGCGCTCCTCTGGCCCCTCTGGTGACCCTCGGCATAACAACGTCCTCCTCTCTACTGCTCCACTATCCGTACGGGATTAATCGCTTGATCTTTTTTATGTTGCTACTGTGTACGAGATCGGCATCTCTCAAATTTCGTTTCCTCTTGGGGCTCTTCTTGGTGAGGATGTGATTGGCATAGGCCTTCCGTCGCTTGACCTTGTTCCCCGATCCTGTCACCTTGAACCTCTTTGCCGCCCCGCGACTGGTTTTCAGTTTAGGCACACGTCACCTCCCTTTTTGGCACTCTCTTTATCTAAAAAAACTGCGCTTGTCGGATCTTTTAATGAGGGGCTAAAATCACCGCCATGGTTCTCCCCTCGAACTTGGGAGGATGTTCCACTACCCCCCATTCCTTGGTCTCTTCGATGATCCGCTCCATCATCCGTTCTCCCAAATCCTTGTGGGACAGTTCTCTGCCCCGGAAGACGATGGAGATCTTCGTCTTGTATCCTCCCTTCAGGAAACGCTCGACATTTCGGAGCTTAACCTGGAGGTCATGCTCCTCTGTCTTCGGCCTCACCTTGACCTCTTTGAGATGGCCTCCCGTCTGCTTCCTTTTGGCTTCGTGGGACTTTTTGGTCTGGAGATATTTATACCGCCCGAAGTCCATGATTTTGCAGACGGGGGGATCAGATTTGGGGGAAACCTCCACCAAATCCAATTCGAAGCCCTTCGCCTTCCCCAAGGCCTCTTCGATGGAAACAATCCCTAACTGGTTTCCCTCCGGATCGATGAGCCTCACCTGAAGAGACCTAATGTCTCTGTTGACACGGATATTTTTATTCTCTATCTCCTTTCACCTCCTTTTGACAGAATAGGCCTCTGGAATCTTGCGTTCCTCACGGACCATGTCCAAAAAGCTATCGAGCGGCATCCCCTTGAGGTCTGTTCCGTCCCTCCGCCGGGGGGCGATTGTCTCCGTTTCTTGCTCCTTATCGCCGATGACCAGCATATAGGGGATCTTTTGCACCTGGGCCTCCCTGATCTTGAAGCCCAATTTCTCGTTCCGAAAGTCGCACTCCACCCTCATTCCCTCATCACACAACCGCTGGTAGACCTTTTCCCCATAGGGGATGTTTCGATCCGTCACCGTCAGGATGACGGCCTGCACCGGTGCGAGCCAAAGGGGAAAGGCACCACCGTAATGCTCGATGAGGATACCGATAAATCGCTCCATGGCCCCCAGGATCACCCGGTGGAGCATCACCGGACGGTGTTTCTCGCCGTCCGGGCCTATATAAGAGAGGTCAAAGCGCTCAGGCAGGGTAAAGTCGCACTGGATCGTGGCGCACTGCCATTGCCTGCCCAGGGCATCCTGTAATTTCACGTCGATCTTGGGGCCGTAGAAGGCCCCTTCCCCTTCGTTGACCTCGTAGTCGAGACCATCTTCCTCCAGCACATCCATGAGGGCCTTCGTGGCCATCTCCCAATCCGCGTCACTTCCGATGGACTTCTCAGGTCTGGTGCTCACCTCCAACTCATAGGGGAAGTCGAAGACGGCCATGACGTCCTTGACAAACGTGAGAATTGCCCTGATCTCATCGTGCAACTGATCGGGGCGACAGAGGATGTGGGCGTCGTCCTGGGTGAATTCCCTCACCCGCAACAGCCCGTGCAACACCCCCGATCGTTCGTGGCGGTGTACCGTCCCCAATTCAAAATACCGCAGGGGGAGATCCCGGTAGCTGCGTTGCCCCGATTTGTAGATGAGCATATGGGCCAGGCAATTCATGGGTTTCAGGGCGTATTCCTGGTCCTCTACCTCGGTAAAATACATGTAATCCTTGTAGTTGTCAAAATGTCCGGATTTCTTCCAGAGATCCAGCTTCAGGATCTGGGGGCCGATAACGAGGTGGTATCCCCTCTTGATATGTTCGCGCCGCTCAAAATCCTCCAGTATGGAACGCAGGAGGGCCCCCTTGGGGTGATAGATGATCAGCCCGGCCCCGGCCTCCTCATGAATGCTGAACAGGTCAAGCTCCTGCCCGAGGCGACGGTGGTCCCTCCGCTTGGCCTCCTCCAACATCGTCAGATAGGCATCCAACTCCTCTTGGGTGGAAAAGGCGGTGCCGTAGATCCGTTGCAACATCTGGTTGCGTTCGTCACCCCGCCAGTAGGCGCCGGCTACGCTCAAGAGCCTGAAGGCCTTGATTCCTCCCGTCGAGGGAAGATGGGGTCCACGGCAGAGATCGACGAATTCGTCATGCCGATAGAAGGTTATGTGTTCATCCTCGATCGCCTCCAAGAGCTCTACTTTGTATTGCTCTCCCCGTTCTGTAAAAAAATCGATTGCATCCTCTTTAGATATCTCCTCGCGGATAAAGGGGTGGTCTTGGGCGATGATCTCCCGCATCCGGGCCTCGATCCGGGGAAAATCATCGGGAGAGAAGGTGCCTTCATAGTCGAAGTCATAGTAGAAACCCTCATCGGTCGAGGGACCGATGGAAAGCTTAGCCCCCGGATAAAGCTCCTGGACCGCTTGGGCCATCACATGCGACACGCTATGCCTCAGCGTGGCGATAGAAACGGCATCTTCTTTTTTCTGTGCTGTCGATTTGTTGCCCATCGTTTGGCTGCTAGAGCGAAAAACTAGGGAAAGGCATCATCCCGTCCCCTCATCAATGGCACTTAGGAGACGGGATGATGCCTTTCCCTCATCGTTAAAAAATACAATGGTAAATAAACGATACCCTTCCTTGTACCATACTATAATGAAGACATATGGTAGGCACGGACGGTTTCGAACCGTCGACCTCTACCGCGTCAAGGTAGCGCTCTCCCCCTGAGCTACGTGCCTACTCAAAAAATCCCTTAATTGATAACAAGTTATACCTCTTTTGTCAAGGGAAAATTGCCTTTATCGTAACGCGGTAATCGGGGATAAGCCGTTCATTTTTCAAAATAAATTTTCAACGAAAGGGGGTATGTCTGAAGCATCGATCTCCAGAGAGGAGAAGACCCTTCGTGCGGTCTTTTTTACTGTCTCAATTGCCGTATAGTCCGTGCCGGTCTCCAAATCGTTGAAGAACTTCACCACTTGTCTCGCCGTCTCTTTATCCCAGGTCACGGACCATGACTGATCCGGCGGCTTTTCACCCCACAGTTTCCGCGGTCCCTCATGCCCCCCTTCGGAGAGATACCAGTTTTTGACCAAGCGAAAACCGCTCATAAAGAGGAGAAAACCAAGCGGTGTCAACACAGGGGGAATCCCTGCACTGAGGGCACGATCCGTTTCCCGATGCAGGGGATCTGAATCTTCGTAAGAGACCATCAGATGTCCACCCGGGGGAATCAACTGCGCAAGGGCTTGGAAAATCCCGTGGATAAGCCCGGCCTGACGGAGGTTACACCTTCTGCCGGTCCCGAATTGGATACCTTCTATCACCGTTATATCCATCCACGGTTTCACGCCGTCTTTTCCGCCTGCGCTATAAATACCCTCCACTACAGGAGGCTGGGCCAGTATCCCCTCACGGTCCTTCAGGGCAAGGGAGAACCCCCGCCAGCCGCTGAGGTGTAGCGGCTTCACGTGTTGGAGATGCAGCTGGTATTCACCGAGGGGGCGACCTTCCAAACGCTGCAGGGGGTGGTCTTTCATCTGCGTGTTACAGATTTTGTGGGCATTAACACCTGTCCCCCTTTCTCCGCCTCGCTGATACGGGCCCACCGTGGCTCAGGCCACTCTTCAGGCTGTTGGGGAACGGACGTGGCGATCCATGTCTCCCCCGGACGTATTCATTCCCCGGGTGAGACGGGTTACCACGCCCCTCACCTTGACCTTATACCATCTACCATACATGACAAATACAACACAGCTAAACTTAGCATACAGTGCCTAAACGTAACATACAAGGACGAGGGTGAGAAGTTCCTCATAAAAACAGGGCTTGAAACACGAACCATAATGATTATATTTTTTACAAGATAAGAAGGAGGTGAGAATCATGACCAGACTACTCAGATTAATACCCAGGCAAGAAAGGTTCCTCTCCGTGATCCCGGAGTTTGACATATTGGATCGGTTTTTAGGTGATCTGGAACTTCCTACGCTCTTCGGCAGAGAAGGGGAATTGGCGCCGGCATTTGACACCGCTGAAACGGCAAAGGCATATACCATCACCGGGGAAATCCCGGGCATTGAAGCGAAAGACCTCAAGGTAACCCTGGCAGACGGCATCTTGAACATCACAGGTGAAAAAAAGAGAGAAGAGGAAGATAAGGGTGAACACTACCACCGGATCGAGCGAGAGTACGGCTCGTTCCATCGAGGCTTCCGTCTTCCTGAGAATGCAACGGCGGATAAGATCAAAGCGAACTACAAGGACGGCGTCTTGAAAATTACCCTTCCGAAGACCGAGAGCAAGACACAGAAGATAGAGGTCAAGGAAGAAAAGACCTCAGCGAAGAGAGAGACCGAGGTAGAGGTCCAGTAACCTCTCCACAAAGGGCATTGCCCACTGGGCAATGCCTTTTTTGCGTGACCTCGAGCACGACTATCGCTCATCATCTCCTGGAGATGGCGCACGTCCACCCGTTTCATATCGTGATCACTCCGGACACCTTTACAACCATCCTAAAACACCTTATAATCCCTTTCCAAAACCATACGCCTCTGGAGCATACATGACACAATCGACAGTTTTTGACAACGAACGATATATCAAAGAACAGACCGCTGAAATCCTGGAGCGGGTGAAGAAATTCAACAACAAACTCTACCTGGAATTCGGGGGCAAGCTCTTATATGACTATCATGCCGCGCGGGTCTTGCCGGGGTATGACCCGAATATAAAGATGCGCCTGTTACAGCAGTTGAAAGATCAGGCCGATATCCTGCTCTGTATCTATGCCGGCGATATCGAACGCAAAAAAATCAGGGCTGACTTCGGGATCACCTACGATTCCGATGCCCTCAAAATCATCGATGACCTGCGCGAGTGGGGCCTGGATGTACTCGGCGTGGTCGTCACGCGGTATGATAATCAGCCCGCCGCCAATGTCTTTAAAAACAAGCTGGAACAGAGAGACGTCCCCGTCTTCACCCATCGCTTCACCAAAGGGTATCCTACCGATCTCGATCTCATTGTGAGCGATGAAGGATACGGGGCCAATGAATATATCAACGCAAAAAAATCCCTCGTCATTGTAACCGGGCCCGGTCCCGGCAGCGGGAAATTGGCCACCTGCCTGTCGCAGTGTTACCATGAATACAAAAGAGGTACGAAAGCGGGATACGCCAAATTTGAGACCTTCCCCATCTGGAATTTGCCTTTGAATCACCCGATCAATGTAGCCTATGAAGCGGCCACCGCGGATATCGGTGATTTTAATTTAATCGACCCCTTTCACCTCGAGGCCTACGAAAAGCGGGCCGTCAATTACAATCGCGACGTCGAGGTCTTCCCGGTCCTCAAGAGGATCCTCACGAAGATTACCGGCAATGACGCATTTTACCGCTCTCCCACGGATATGGGGGTCAATCGGGCCGGCTTTGCCATAACGGATGACCACGGGGCCCGGGAGGCGGCCAAACAAGAGATCATCAGACGGTACTTTCGATACCAATGCGAATATCGGATGGGTTTTGCCAACAAGGAGACGGTGCAGCGTGTCGAGCTCTTAATGGAGGATTTTAACCTGAGCCCCGAATCGAGACCCGTCGTCGAACCGGCGCGTCAGGCGGCCCTTGACGCGCAAAAGCTCGACAAAGGGAACGAGGGTATCTATTGCGGCGCAGCCATCCAGTTAAAGGACGGCACCATTATCACGGGCAACAACTCCACGCGCATGCATGCCGCCTCAGGCCTGGTCATACACGCGATAAAACATCTGGCGGAGATCCCGGAGAAGATAAAGTTGCTACCCTCCTCCATCACGGACTCTGTGGCGAAACTGAAGATGGAAATCATGAAGGAAAAGGCACTGAGCCTTGACGTGGAAGAGACCCTGATCACCCTCAGCATCAGCGCCACCGCAAATTCGGCGGCAGAATTGTCCCTCGAGCAATTGACGGAGCTTCAGGGGTGCGAAGTCCACATGACCCACATGCCCACCCCGGGTGACGAGGCCGGTCTGCGTCGCCTCGGCGTAAACCTGACCAGCGACCCGAACTTTGCGACGAATAACCTGTTTATAACCTGAGGGGTGAGGGGAACACTGTAACAAACTTTCTCTGCATCTTTTATTACTCTTCTTTTATCTTTTCAAGTCTTCAAGGGTGAAGCTGTTGAGTCCTGTTCAGGATGCGGTGACTGTCCCTCCAATAAAAAAGGGCGGGGTCGCCCCCGCCCTTTATCATAGCTGGTTATGGAAAAGGTTAGAGATCGAACAGGATAGACAATCCCCCGCTGATAAACCACTCGCTGCGGGTAAGATCCCCTTTTATAAAGTCGGTGTCAGGCGGTTCAAAAGTAGCGAAATAATACCCCATCCCATCACCATCCAGGGCAAGCTGCTGCCAGCCGCCTGTGACAAAGGGCTCCAAAGCGAATCCGTTAAATCTGATTGTGCCGCCCAAGGATGCCCCGATCCCCCAATGAGAACCGTCAGCAGTGTAACCCATATCGTAAGTCCATAGGTCTGGCCCCCCATCCCAGTATATCTCCTCCCAGTAGTGGGGGGCATTAAGCTCTGCCCAACCGTAGAAGGCATTTAACCCTGCCCGCAGGGCGAACATGGGCGAGAGCTCATGCTCCCCGGCAAGCCTGAGCACTACCCGGTGCTCGGTGAGGTCGTCCTTGAAATCGGTAGTATAGTTCTCAGCCTGATAGTTATCTTCACGTGCATAGGTGCGACGGTCTTTGTTCTGGAGGTAATTGTAGTAGATGCCCCCCGCGATCCTCGTGCCTGCGCCCAATTCCTTATCCAGGCCGCCGCCCACCTCCAGATCGAGACTCTTCTCGGTGATCTCGTGGTTGGAGGTATACCAACCAGGAGGCCCATTTGGCTCACTAAATTCCCCGTCCCTGGTTTTATCCTGGTAGTCGATCCTCAGCAGGAAGGGGAGCGAAAGGCCGCTATTCAGCGGGTAGCGCACCCACAGATCGCCCCCGATCTGCCAGCCCCCTACCGCACCATCCATCTCTTCACGCCAATGATCATCGTAATCATCGTGATAATACTCTGTCTCCCATTCGTTGTCCCCGGAGACGATAAAGCCGCCCCGCAGGACAAACTCGCAATCGGCAGGGCCTATGGCAAATTCCGCGGAACCCTTGAGCAGGGCCTCCCAGTATGAGGAGTCATAGGGGAAGAAGCCGAGAGGTACCCAGTTAGATTGGTACCAATCGTTCCACCACCCAAAGTACGCATTGTTTAAAGCGTTAAAATCCGGATCAGCAGTATAATACTGATACGATTCTTGTTGCTCCTGTCGGTAGGCGACCTGGGCCTCAATCCCCAAGCTGACGCCGTCTGCGGGAAGACCGTAGAGGAGCCTCACGGCGAAATCATCGAGGTCACTCATGGTTTCATAAGCCTCTACAGTATAATCATAATTACCGTCGTAGTCACCCCGGTGGCCCGCATAGGTGAAGAAGATACCCATCCTCCCCGTCCCCAGGGGAAAGGCCGCACCCACCAGGGCGTCGTGCCGGTACTCATCACCGGAGAAGTCCCACTCATACGGCCAATCATCGAAGTCGGCATCCCAGTCCATTACGTCCGTATAGGTAAACCGATAGTCCCCGTAGAACCTGATCCCTTCTCCTGTGGCGATCTTGGCGGGATGGATGAGGAAATCGGATTCATCTGAGATAAGGCCGTACGGGTCACCCATCCCCCCCATCCTCCCCTGCCACGCCTGCGCAACCCCTGCCAGGGCAATGAGCAGTAGGGGAAGGATGGCCCAAAACAACATGCGTCTTGTCATAACATCCTCCTTTTCTCTTAAGACTTAATTGTGATTGAGAAACTAATAAATGGTATATGGTATGAGGGAAATAATGGTTATTAAGTTACCTTATCCCCCTTCTTGAAAAGATATGTGCTGGAATATCATGGGGCAAAGCCCATGTCAAGGATTTTTCCCTAGTTTATTATATACTCTTTCTCCCTTACCTCTCACGGGGCGAGGGGAACATCCTACCCGGTCAACCTCCGCAAGGCCTCTTCGTACCGCTCCCTGGTCTTGGCCACGATCTCCTCCGGCAGCGGCGGGGGAGGGGGGCTCTTGTCCCAGTCGAGGGTGAGGAGGTAATCCCTGAGGAACTGCTTGTCGAAAGCATGCTGCGCCCCCCCCGGCTTATACTCATCGGCAGGCCAGAAGCGGGAGGAATCCGGCGTGAGGAGTTCATCGATGAGGATGACCTCGCCATTGCGCAAGCCGAACTCCAGCTTGGTGTCGGCGATGATGATCCCTTTTGCTTCAGCCATGCGGCCAGCCCGCTCATAGATGGCGAGCGTGGTCTCACGCAGGCGCTCACTGAGGTCTTTTCCTATCCGCTTTACCATCTCCTCAAACGTGATGTTGATGTCGTGGTCCCCCAGCTCCTCCTTGGTGGCAGGGGTGAAGATGGCCTGAGGGAGTCGGTCTGATTCAACTAATCCCGGGGGGAGCTTGACCCCACATATCTTCCCGCTCTCCTGGTACTCCTTCCAGCCTGAACCCGAGAGATAACCCCTTGCCACACACTCGACAGGCAGGGGCTCGGTGCGTTGGACCAGCATGCTCCTCCCCTCCAATGACGCTTTATACTGTTGACAGGGGGACGGGTATGCATCTACGCGGGTGGTGATCACGTGATTGGGGATCACATCCTCCATGGCCTGAAACCAGTAGGCGGAGATCTGGGTCAGGATCCTCCCTTTCTCCGGTATGGGATCGGCCATGATCACATCGAATGCCGACACCCGGTCGGTGGCCACGATCAGGAGCTTATCCGCTACCTCGTAGACATCCCGCACCTTACCCCGCTTGAGCAGTTGAAGATCTGTAAAATTGGTCTGAACGACGATCTCAGTCACCGCTACTCACCTCCTCTATATTCTTTGGCCATGGTCGGCTGTTAGCGCCTTTCTTCAAACCGCCCCTTACCGCACCATGAGGGTGCGCATGCGGTTGATGGCCCCGGCCGCCTCACAGGGCCTGGGCATGGCGAGGTCTCCTACCTTATAAGAAAGGAGGCAGTCGAGCCCTCGCTCCTCGATATCCCGCATCACCAGCTCCATCCCCTCCTTCAGGGATGTGGATTGCTCCAGATATCGCTCGGCGTAGTAGTGAATCATGAGGCCGATGGCCCTGGTCTGGCTCCTATCGACCAGTTGCTCAAGGTACGAGAGATCGATGGCGGTGCTCCCATAGAGGATGGTCCTGAGCCCCTTGGCGTCTATCTTGACTTCCCGCTTGCCGCGGCTGGGGTCGAACCCCCCCTTCAAAGGGCGGCGCGGGGTGACCTCGCCGAAGCCGTCCCCTCCCTCGTCGGCCCGTCGGCTGGCGTGCTTCTGGGCGATCTCGGCGGCCTGCTCGGTGACGCAGCGGGGTCGGTAGCTGTCCATCATGATGACGGTGTCCGCCACGTCGAAGTAGTCGCCCGATCCCCCCATGACGAGGATGGTGGAGACCCCTTGATCGGCACAGAGCGGGCGTACCTTATCCACAAAAGGAGTGATGGGCTCCTTTGCCTTGGCCACCAGCTCCTGCATCCGCGCATCCCGCACCATGAAGTTGGTGGCCGAGGTATCCTCATCGATCAAGAGGACCCGGGCCCCCATCTCCAAGGCCTCCATGATGTTGGCCGCCTGCGAGGTGCTGCCACTGGCGTCCTCGGTGGAAAACCTGACCGTGTCCTTACCGAAGGGGAGGTTGGTGATGAAGGGACTGATGTTCACCTTTTCGATCCGGCGGCCGTCCTCCGCCCTGATCTTCACCGCCGCCCCGTCGGTCACCACGTATTCCCTCCCGTCGCCGGGGACGTGGTTGTACACCCCCCGCTCGATGGCGTCGAGCAGGGTGGACTTGCCGTGAAAACCGCCCCCCACGATGAGGGTCACCCCCTGGGGAATCCCCATCCCCCGGATACTGCCCCGATGTGGAAGCTCCAGCTCCACCTCGAGCTCAGGAGGTCCTTGGAAAAGGATAGCCCCCGAGCGTAACGGTCTCTCATCCACCCCGCTGCTGCGGGGAAGAATAGACCCGTCGGCCACAAAGGCCACCAATCCCTTATCCTTTAAAAGCCCCCTCATGGCATCTTGATCCTCTGCCACTGCGACGTGTTGTCCGATCTCGTGGGGATCGATCCGCCGGTACACGAGGGATTCCTCCACGATCCGGGGGATATCCTCAAAGAAGATCCCCAAGGCCTCCCTTCCCAAGATGGTCCTGCCGGCTGCGGGGAGCCCGACCACAAAGCGGACCTCCAGGTCCTCCCTATCAATAACCACTGCGGTGCGCTCCAAGATCTCCTGCCCTCCCCTGTCGATCGCCACCAGGCCGCTCTTCCCCATGCCGCGATTGCCCTTGGCCCAGCGGCGGATGGCCCCATGAAAACGCCGGGCCAGATAGTCGCACAAGGCGATCCGGCGCACGCGCTTACTCCAAAGCCCCTGGGGAAATTCGGTCTTGTCTAGGGGAAGCCGCACCCGCACCCGCGAGGGCGCGGCAAAGGGGTCCCCCTGGACGTGGTCGATGATAAGGGTATACGGGCCGAATGCATACTGACCTTTGATATCTTTGTAGGCCTTATACCCCCTGCCGTCGACGCGGTTGATGGTCTTTTTGAGTTCTTCCGAGGTCATCCTGTACCGTATATGCAAGTGAGGGATATCAAAAAAGGGCTCATCCTGGAAACAAGTGCCCCCACACCTCCCGCAAATCACGGGCACCGATGAGCTCCATCCCCTTCGTGGGCTTGATCCCCCGGGCGCTGCTGCGGGGGAGGATGCAACGCTCGAAGCCCAAGCGGGCCGACTCTGTAACGCGCTGCTCGCCGAAGCTCACCCCCCTGACCTCCCCGGCCAGCCCCACCTCGCCGAAGACCACCGTGGACGGCGGGACGACGTGATCCAGGTGGCTGGAGGCCACGGCGACCACCACCCCCAGATCGACGGCGGGTTCCTCGATCCGCAACCCCCCGGCCACGTTGACGAAGATGTCCTGGTGCGAGAGGTTCATCCCCAGCTTCTTCTCCATTACCGCCACCAAAAGGGACAGCCGGTTGTAGTCCACCCCGGTGGCCATCCTCTTGGGCACGGCAAAGGCCGTGGGGGCCACCAGGGCCTGGACCTCCACCAGAATGGGCCTCGTCCCTTCCATACTCGCCATGACCGCGCTCCCGGAGGTCCCCTCAGGCCGCTCGGCCAAAAAGATCTCCGAGGGATTGGCCACTTCCGCCAATCCTTCCTCCTTCATCTCAAAGACCCCGATCTCATTGGTGGAACCGAAGCGGTTCTTCACGGCCCTGAGGATGCGAAAGGGGCTGTCCGCGCTGCGCTCCATGTACAGGACGGTATCCACGATGTGCTCCAGGACCCTCGGGCCGGCAATGGCCCCGTCCTTGGTCACGTGTCCTATCAAAAAGGTCGCCACCCCCAAGCCCTTGGCCAGATAGGTCAGCCTCCCCGAGGTCTCCCGCACCTGGCTGATGCTCCCCGGGGCCGATCCCAATTGGGCGATATAGATGGACTGGATGGAATCGACCACCAGGACCTGAGGTTGGATCTCCTCTGTACCCTGGATGATCCGCTCAAGCGAGGTCTCCGCGGCCACGAAGAGCTCCGCGCTCACCGCCCCCAGGCGCCTGGCCCGCAGCTTGGTCTGCCTGAGTGACTCCTCGGCGGAGATGTAGAGGCATCGCCTCCCCTGGGCAGCTAAGTCATGGAGGCACTGAAATATCAGGGTGGACTTCCCGATGCCCGGATCTCCCCCGAGCAGGACCACCGAGCCGGCCACGATCCCGCCCCCCAGCACCCGGTTGAACTCCTCCAGGCGGGTGGCGAGCCGCGCCTCCTCTTCCTCCTCCGCCACCTCCCCGATGGCGCGGGGGCTCTCCTCCGTCCCCCAGCGCTGCCGGGCATCCCCCACAGGGGCCTCCTCCCCGATAAGCTCTTCCAGCAGGGTCCCCCATCCTTGGCAGTCGGGACACCGCCCCAGCCATTTGGGGGCCTGATAGCCGCATTGCTGACAGATGAAGACCGTTTTCGCCTTGGACATTCTTAGTATTCCCCGCTATCGATCGCCCTATTCCATCAGAGAAGCCCGAGTTTGTCAAATGATCATCACAACACAGATTTCCTCGTTATCTTTCCGATAGGCAATCTAAGGAGACATTTGGATACGGACGAAGAGATTTTCTTGAGGCAATTTATTGCCTTCGAGGAACGGCAAACTCACTATCTCCCTCTCCCGCTGGCGGGAGAGGGTTGGGGTAAGGGTGGATAGTAGATTTCCCCCTCACTGTGTCACGGGGTGACACATCCCTTCTTCTATGGTTTTTATACAGTGGAGCGGGACTTACATCCTCTCCCCTTAGGGGAGAGGAAATGTTCTCTTAATACTTACAATTGCCTGCCCAATGATAATAGTGACGCTAGAAGCAACGGGACCATAAAGGAACCCTCCCCTTGTTCACCTCCCCTTTTCCTGCTACAATGGCCCACACGAAAGGGGGCAGAGATGACAAAGGAGGCATTCTTCCACGACTGGCTGGTCTCCTATCTCCAGGGGAGGCTGGCCAGAGACTACAAAGAGATTAAAGCAAACGGAGAAGATCAAAAGCACGAATTTCATGGCCACTATCCCGACCTCATCCTGGCAAACCAGGGGATGGTGCTCGCCATCATGGAGGTGGAGACCGAGGGGAGCATCACCCCCCAGCAGGCCGAGCGCTGGAAGGAGCTCGCGGGCCTGGGGGCCAAACTCATCCTCATGGTCCCGAACCATACAAAACCCAAGGTCATGGACCTGGTGTTGCAAAAGGGGCTGGCCGGCAAAGTAGGGGTGGGGAGCTACGAGATCACCGTCCGGATGTGACGACTGTCCTTCCCGAACCTATCCCCCCGCATAAGCAGACATATCCCCCGACTTCCGCCCCCCGTCTCCACCCCCTGCAATATCTGAGTGGACTTTGGAAAATGAGTAGAATATGAGGCCCGCCACGATCCCCACAAGACAGATCAAAAAGGCGAGATGATAGGCCCCGGCCGAATAGATCGACTGCGCGCCGCTATATAACGAGATGATGACGCCTATGATCTGCATGAAGACGGCGACGCCGGCCATAACGAAGAAGTTGACCGCCGCGATGACCGTCCCCGACATGGAAAGGGGAAAGAGCTCCTTGACGTGCGTATAGACGAGTATACCGAAGCTGGTGAAAAATCCCTGGAGCAAAAATATGGCCGCATAGGCACCGGGGCTGTCGATCTGCAAGACCCCCGTGAGGGGGATAAGGACCAGCACATACATGCTTACCCCCAGCACGATGACGGACTTGGTGTACCGAAAGACCCGCTCCGCCAGGTATCCTGAGATAGGGGCGCCGATGCCCGCGCCCAACGCCAGCATCATCATGACGTTCCCTGTGGTAAGGGGCGCAAACCCCTTGATGTTCATGAGATAGGGACCGAGCCATATCCCTTGTAAGGCCATGAAGGTGCCGGATCGGAAAAATGCCACAGAGCTTATCTGCCAAAAGGAGAGGGTGCCTAAGACCAGACGCACCGACTTAATGACCCCCATCTTCTGCTGTGGGGGAGCGACAACCACAGCCTCACCCTGCCCCTTTGGATTCTCTTGTCCTAATACCCAAAAGATCAACAGGGCGAGGGTGACCGTGATGATGCCGCAATAGACAAAGGTGAGCCTCCAGCCGATGGTCGAGTTCAGATACACCAGAGGTGATGTCGCCAGGATAGGCCCCACGGTCCCGACGGAGATGATGACGCCGGAGAGGGTGGAAAAACGCTTTGGGGGATATCGATTGACAAAGACCTTGAAGCTCCCCATGAGCGCCGCTGCCATACCCATGCCGAGTAAGGCCCTCCCTACCAGGGCGACGTAAAAACCCCCTGCCAAGGCAAAGACAAAGGCCCCTGAAGCGCCCACCAGGGCGAAGAAGGTGAGGACCTTGCGGGGACCGATCCGGTCGAGGAGCACCCCCATCGGTATCTGGAACAGGGCAAAGGTGTAGAAAAAGGCACTGCTGAGCACCCCTAATCGCTCGGCATCGAGATCGAACTCCCTGATGAGATCGGGTGCAATGACGGCATTGGTGACCCGATAGAACATGGAGAAGCAGAATAGGGTGGAGAGCAGGGGGAAGATAAAAAGAGAAGCGCGTTTGCTCGGCATGGTGAGTGAGCGTCTATCAAACATCAGGCTCTACAGATAACACCTAGATGAAAATAAAATAACCGTGGCGCAGGCATGTTCGGCTCATCCAAGGGTGAGGCCTATACCGCTTTTCGATACTCATTGACTTCTTTCTGGATCTTCTCTGCCAAAATATCTTGGGCTATATCAAGGTCATAATCCATCTGCAAGCCGAGCCAAAATTGTGGAGACATATTAAAAAATTTTGCCAAACGCAATGCCGTATCAGGAGAGATTCTCCTTTTTTTTAAAACAATTTCATTAATTCTCCTCGCAGGAACCCTGATATCGATGGCCAAGCGATTCTGGCTTAGGTCCATCGGCTTAAGAAACTCTTCCAAAAGAATTTCACCGGGGTGAACAGGTGCAATTTTTTTATTCATCTGATCATCTCCTTAATGATAATCGACGATTTCGACGTTCGATGCGTCCTGGCCTGACCACTGAAAACATATCCTCCATTGATCATTGATTCGTATGCTATATTGACCCACCCGATCACCTTTTAGTTTTTTTAGCTTGTTGCCAGGAGGCACCCTTAAGTCGTTGATTATTGTTGCTCTATGTACCATTCGCAACTTTCGAAAGGCAAGTTCATTAATTTCTTTTGAAAATTTCTTGGAATAATCACGATTAAAAACTTTTTCGGTCTCTTTGCATTTAAACGACTTAATCATAAGCTATAACGCCTTGCGTTAAATGTCAAGCGTTAAATTCAAGGGTCCGCAACAGCAGTAAGCTGCAATCCCAGCTGAATCTGCTCTTTTATAAGCCCTTCCCAGTCCATGTTATGTGCCACTATACTTGCGCTTCCAGGTAACAAATGAGAGGTTCCGCTTTTGAGTCTCAATTGTCACGATAGAAGATTCGACCCCAATCTCTCCCTTTCATACCGCATCTTCCTTATTATGGTATTTGTCTGTGTCCCACAGCTCCATACTTGCCAAGGGAACTGCCGCAATGAATATGCTTTTTAGTGTCAATTGTCAAGAATGAAGATTCGACCCTGCCATCTACCCTAATGAGTAAGAAATTCAAAATCGCTAAAATCCTTGAAGATGCAATATGGATTTCTGAATAGCAAGGCGGGAAAATAGGATTTTTTCCAATAAGGACCCATAGTTAATCTAATATCTGAGTTATATATTATTGCAAGGACATGATTTCTTTTGCCAGTATAAAATAGGCTTTCGGTCATATAGGCAAGTCCACTTTCAGAGCTTAGTTCATGGAAATCATCTATTTCAGGTATGAAAAAGGCAACGAGGGATGGCCTAGATTTGTCCAACTGAGATAATGTTGCCTTTGCTATTTTGCGTCTTATCCCCTTCAATATTTCCTCTGCTTTCGTACTTTTGCACGTCATTTCTATTGGATCAACAGGACGATCTTTATGGGATGCAGCATAAATAACGCCTAGAGCCTCATGAGGTTTTTGCGCCAGCATCTCCTTATACATATTCGTAAAATCGACTTCTTTTTTTGTTAAGTTGCTAAGGCTAAGAGTTACTTTGCCAAAAGAACACGGATGATTGAAAGCCCCTAAATTTCCATTTTTTATAATGAGTATTATTTCCGAACAAATATCCTTTAATTCCCTAATATCGCTCGGAAGATTGCTATTGAGAACAAGCTCGATCTTACCACAATAGCCCATCTCTTCAATTTTCGGTAATAGATAATCTATCATATAATAAAAATCTTTTCTCTTCATTTTCCTGAATGAGTCAGCACTGATAGTCTTACACTCTACATCGAATTCCTTTTCTGGAGTAACGACCTTGAATTCGGGATGTGGCAAACCGTCATCTTGATACCATTCAATTTTGTAGTCCCTTAGATGAAAATGCCAAGCTATACTAAGCTCAAAGAGGTAGCTCATTGCTTCATCGCCTAACAGATCTTGCTTGAATTTTTCGCGGATTGTTTCAGGCATATTTTTTTGCAAGATCGATATCTTTTTCGCATCACCAGCCAAAGACATAATTCCATCTGACAAATTCTTGTAAATAGTTTTTCCCGAATTCTCTAAATTCCTATAATCTAGAAGATCCTTCCACCAAGGATGTCTCTTCATCAAGTATTCCCTTGAATATGCCGGCCCCGCCATGCTTAAAGATTGCTCGTATTTTTCTAATGCCCTAGAAACATTTTTATCACCAAGAAAGTTGACAAGCTTCTTGATTAGGTTCGGAACTTCTCTATCGTAAACATCAGCATCAGTGATAGCTATAACCACTTGTTGATTCCTTAGACGTCCAACGGTTGAGATTAGCGACGTGGTTTTCCGCACCCGCTAGATTGACTCATTAGAGCCCAACTCCTCCTCTGATAAGTTCCACGGTTCATTAAATATCTGCAGCCAGTCGTACTGATAGGTTGGCATTAGCGATTTTTTCCATGCCGCATGAAATATCAAATGATATTTGACACAAAGCTTGTCTAATACTTCAATACATTCGTCTACCTCAATGAACTTCGGCAAGACATTTGGCTTACGCTTATCCCGATGTGCAATCCGTCTATCTGCAAAGTTCTCACATTTCTTAGTCACCTCCTCCAAATGTCTTAAGTCCTGTTTAACCATCTGCGCAGAGATGCAGCTGGGATCATCTCCGCAGAACTTGTTAAAGTCTCTGTCAGCATGATCTTCCACTACGGAATTTTTATAAAGTGTTTTATAGTAGCTCCGCGATATCCTTTGTGGATCAGAAGCGATTTCGGATAGTAATCTGGCCAAAGAAATACTCTGTCCGTCTATTTTGATCTGCCGACGAATCCCCATCAGAACATGGGAAACATAGGTATCACCTAGATAACGATAGAAGCTACTCGGCTTTTGTATCCTCTTATTTCTTTTGATTAAATCCTGAACTGTCCAGAAAATATCCCTTGCAATCAAAAGCTGCTGGACTTCAACTTCAATTATCCCAAGGCACTTAATCCATTTCTTAACTCTTAAGTCCATAAGCAAGATAGAAGCTAACGCTGGAACTCGCCAATTATATCCTTACCCCTCACCCTTATAAAAAAACCGATCGAACATACGATGGAAACCAGTCCAGCGGTCACCCTTTGTTACATGCCTTTCCCTTTTGCCCAAATTTCCCTAATAACCGTAACAATACCCTTGGCACCCAATAAAAACCAAAAACCTAATACCAGCTTAAGAGCGATCGTCACCATGTCGATAACAGGTATTTCTACTTTCATGTTGCCCGCTATATCCAGTGAGCGAACGTAATTGGGATTTGCTGCAGGAAATATATACGAGATGATCACTTCTACAAGTGCGGGGATTGCTGAAGATAAGATAATAAGTCCAACCACTGAAACCGCAACCATTTGAATAGGAGCAAGAGTAAATTCTTTTGTAGATCGAGTAGAGTCAGGCAGATCTTTTGTTATTAAGTTCGCCAAGGGAATCGAGAAAATCCAAAGGGCAATGCCGATGCAAAATTTAATAACTGCTCCTATAATATGAGTTGTCAAAACTGCCCTGGTCAAAGCATCATCACCAAGATTTAAGCTCATCATCCCCACGTAATCCGGCAGGGCGTATACAGTCAGCAGCATAACGTAAAGTGCCAACAACCTTACAGCGATTATCGCGATGTCCTTTTTCTGCATTTATCCCTCCTTATAACTCCAGGCATAACTAGCGCAGCAAAGCAGAGATCTATGAATGCCCTTGTGGGGCGTCAAATATTTATTCGTCAAATACCCACTTGTTGTTCAGCTTTTTTATTTTTCTCCATTTTCCATTTATCGTGACACCACCTTTTTTTGCTAGATGCCACCCTTTTTCGATCCATACATAAACCTTAGTGTTATCTTTATCCACCGTCACCATTTTTGTTTCAGGTTCACCATCGAGATTTCTATCATCAACGTTAACCTTGACACCCCCTTCCTTATCTATCACATCATAAGAAAGATGGTCGTAAATCCCATCTTTATTCCAATCTTGAAGGCTGACAAGCGAAGGATTGTTCATGGGTCCGGGGACAGGTTGGAACACATTAAGTCCGAAGCCTTCTTGAATTAAAAGCACATTATGCGTTTTGGTCCATATAAATATTTGGGCACCTGGATTCTTTGCCGGGACAGCTATCTTATAATTCCCCAAATCGCATACCAATGCTTCTTTCATCCAGTCAGCGCCGAAAATTTTTAACAAGGATCTTTCACCTTCGGCTAATTGAGTAGTCATGTCACCTATTAAACAGTTATCCTTAGCAGCTACAGAACACGGAACCACTAAAGAAATGACCAAACATAGTAATTGCAGAATTTTACTTTGCATCTTTTGCTTCATAAGAGGCCCCCTTTCGGCAAATAACTTAACAATTAAATAATCGCCTGACTATATTCTTATCCCTACCCTTCCTCCCCCTCCCCCATATAAAAGAACCTATCGAACATACGATGAAAATCGGTCCAGCGTTCTCCTTCTTCCCCCTTGTCCATAAACTCCTTGATCCCGCTGACCTATCTCAGTTTCTTCTTTGCCGGTTTGACTTTATACAGGGCTTGGTCTTCCTTGACGAAATCCACCCTTTTTGTAGAGGTCTTTTCAAAAATAAGCTCGGTGCTTGATGAAGAATCCGTATCTTCGGCCTTGAGATATCGCGCCGTCATACGACAATATTCAGGATCAATCTCAACCCCGATACTGTTGCGGCCCGTCCTCAATGCCGCAACCATGGTCGTGCCTGTTCCGCAAAAGGGATCAAGTACCGTATCTTCGGTGAACGAAAACATCCGTACGAGCCGTGTGGCTAATTTCAAAGGAAACGGTGCGGGGTGCTGCTTGGTTGAGGCCCCGGTAATGTTCCATATCTGCTGGAACCACCGGTTGAATTCCTCTTTGGACAATTTGCTTGCCTTGCGCTGTGTATTCGTCGGCTTGCGGTATCCCCCCGGCTTCCTCTGCATGAGGATAAATTCCATATCGTTCTTTATGATGGCGTTCGGTTCGTAGGGTTTGCCGAGGAACCTTGAACCGTTTGGAACTTCGTATGAGGCGTTGGCAATCTTGTGCCACACGATGGGGTTCAGGTTGTCAAAACCGATGCGACGGCAGATGACGCAGATGTCGGCGTGAAGCGGAAACACCAGGTGTCTCCCGAAGTTGCGCCGTGCAACGCAGACATCCCCCACAACACAAACCAAACGCCCGCCCGGAACGAGAATGCGGAATATATGCCGCCAGACCTTCTCCAACTCAGCGAGGAATGCTTCGTAGTCTTGAATATGGCCGAGTTGATGCGGGCTTTCGTTGTACTGTTTGAGGTTCCAATACGGCGGGGATGTGACAACGAGATGCACCGACTCTGCTTCCAAAAACGACAAGTCCCTTGCATCACCGTTGATTAATCTATGGAACGTGGGCTGCATGTTCTCACACAAAAGTCGCCACATGGGCGCAAAGGATTTTTGCAAAACGTTCTATCGACAGATCATCCGCAGGGGTCTTGAACACGCCATTAAGACCGTCGTGGCTGGATGAAGTGATGAAGGCCGAGGCGGTGTAATGACGCTCCAAAACGAGTTTTCGGCAGAACAGTTCGTACCGGCGCATGTACGAAGCGCCAACGAATTCAGGAAAGACCTGGAAGTGAGGCTCCCGGACATTGGTTCGATGCCTCGCAATCCTCCAGCATGAAGAAATAGCCCAGAAAAGGTTGTGGGCTTTCAAGGTAGGCACGCTCGCGGAAGGCCGTCCAGAGGTCAAGGGCGCTGCCCATCGCCTCTTCTGTCCTGTTGTTGAAGTTGTTGCCGAAAGACGGACCGACTTGGGATTTTGCTTCAATGGCGGCGATCAACGTCCGATCACGAACAACGAGAAGATCCCATTCCTTGGTGGGTCTGAAGAAGCCCGGCAGTTCAACTGCCTTTTTCCTGAATACATAGTGGGCAAAGATTCCGGCCTGCGTGATAAGATCGGTAAAAAGGTCGATAAAACCATCCATCTGCGCACCGCCGGTCACGGCGCTGCGCAAACCTTGATCCGCCTTTCCGGTCTGTACCTGTTTATCTCTTTGGGCAGTTCGCGTTTGCCAGTAGTGGGCGACCGCCTTTGCGGTACGTTCAGATAAAATGTTCATACTATTATTGTGGCCCCTCGGTTGAGTATATCAAGTTCCTTTGCCCTTTTCCATTAGGCAATTTACGGTTCTTTGCTATCACCCCTCTTCCCCCTCCCCCATATAAAAGAACCGCTCGAACATCCGGTGGTAGTCGGTCCACGTCGCACCCTGCTCCGCCTTGTGCATAAACTCCTTGATCCCGCTGACCTTGGCGTCGAGGTCGTCGAGGTGGTGGAGGATCTGGGCCTCCAGGGTCTTGGGGCGCTTGGGGGAGCCCCACTCGTACTGTCCGTGGTGGCTGATCATGAGGTGCCGCATCAGCATGGCGAGCTCCGAGGGGAATCCCTCGATTTGTGCGATCTCCTTATCGATCATCTCCACCCCCATGACGATGTGCCCCACGAGCCTGCCGGCGTCGGTGTAGTCAAAGGCCCGCTCGTAGGTGAGCTCATGGACCTTGCCGATGTCGTGCAGGGCCCCACCTGCCAGGAGCAGGTCGTGGTCGATCCCCTCGTAGTACCCCTTGAGCTTCTGGATGAGCTGGACTACGGAGAGGGTGTGCTCTAAGAGCCCCCCCAGAAAGCAGTGGTGCAACCTCTTGGCCCCCGGTGCCCGTTTGAACTGGGTCGTAAATTCCTCGTTCTCCAAAAAGGCCATGACCAGTTTTTTCAGGTATTGATTCTCAATGCCCTGGACAATGGCAACAAGCTCCGCCAGCATCTCATCAGGGTCCCTGGCAGACGAGGGAAGGAATTCATCCAAGGAGACTTCATCCTCTCCGGCCTTTGTGAGGGACTTGATGTTGAGCTGAACCTTGTCCTGATACGAGGTGGCCTGGGCCTTAATCCGAATGAAATCATCCCGCTCAAAGAGATCGGCGAACTCCTCCACCCCATCCCATATCCTCCCCTCGATCTCACCGGTGCGGTCGGCGAGCCGCACCCTCAGATAGGGGTTTCCTGTGCGGGAGGTAGGCATCGCCTTTTCCTTGACCCAGAAAATCCCTTCTACGATATCGTTCTCGCGTATCTCATTGATGAAAGTCCGCTCCATTGCCCCTCCTTCAGGTCTTGAAGTGATCGTGCCCCTTCTGTTCGATTGGATATTCCTTGCCATCCTCACCCACAACCTTGAGCCCTTTGGACGCCTCCACGATCTCTCCGATCATGGTGATGGGTGTGCCCAGCGCTTGGGCCAATCGCACCACCGCCTCCTCTTTCTCAGGCGGAGAGGTGAAAAGGAGCTCGTAATCCTCTCCCCCGGTCAAGACGAGGCCATAGCGATCCGAATAGTACTGTTCGATCGTCTTCAGGTACTCCTTGGAAAAGGGAATCTGGGGGAGTTGCACCTGCGCCCCTCGCCCGCTCGCCTCCAGGATGTGCCCCAGATCGGCCGCCAGCCCGTCGCTGATGTCGATCATGGCCGAGGCCAGACCCTGACGCGCGATCTCCTCCCCCGCTTTGACCCGGGGGATAGGATCGAGGTGTCGCTCGATACACTGTCCCCCCTGCTCGCCGCGCTTCAGTTGTTCCAAACCCAGGGCCGCATCCCCCACGGTACCGGTCACGAAGATACGGTCACCGTGCTTGGCCCCTGAGCGGTAGACGACCCGTTCCTCCTCCGCCTCTCCCAAAAGGGTAAGGGAGATCATCAATGCCCTGCCCTTGGAGGTATCACCGCCGACCAGGGAGCAGTTGAACTGCCGGGCCTGCTCAAGAATCCCCTCATAGAGGACCTTGACAAACGCCACGTCCGTTTCAGGAGGCATGGCCACGGAGATCACAAAGGCCGTGGGCCGCCCCCCGCAGGCGGCGATGTCGCTGAGATTGATTGCCAGGGCCTTTCGCCCCAGGCGGTGGGGATCGGTGAACACTAACTGGAAGTGCGCCCCCTCGAGCAGGAGATCGGTGGTTACGAGGATGACCTTCCCCGGTGCGGACCGGATGATTGCCGCATCGTCGCCGATCCCCTTCACCACCCCCTCGCCCCTGGCACCCCCTGCGGCTAGCGCCTCGATGGCCTTGATGAGATCGAACTCACCGATCTCCGAGAGCTTCATCCCTTCTTCTTTTTGAGCCCGAGATGGCGGGCGATGGCCTTGGCCGAGGCCTCCATGGCGATGGGCCTGTTCTTCAGCTCCTCCCGCGGCTTTATATCGTACCCCTCGGGAAAGGAGTCTTCAAAGTACATCTGCTGGAAGCCCGCGAACTTGAGCTGGTGGGAGGTGGAGTCCACCACTACCTGTTGACCCGCCCTCACCAGGCCCAACTCGGCACCCTTCTTCAACCCCACAATGGATTCCCCCCCTTGGGTGCAGACCACGTGGCCGTGGCGGTTGGCAATAAGCATGGCCTCGATGATCTCCTGCTCGGTCACCTGGACCGCGGCAAAGCGGTCTTTAAAGTGCTCCTCCACCAGCCGCGAGACCTTGGGGAAGGAGACCGGGTTGCCGATCATGGCGGCCTGGGCCACGCTGGGGCGGACCTCGATCGGCCGGTACTCCCCGCTCTGGCACCAGAGCACAACCGGATTTGCGTGATCGCTCTGCACCCCCAGGATCAGGGGGAGCTCTTCGATAATCCCCAGGCGGTACAGGTCGAGAAAGCCCTCCATCACGGCGGTGACGTTGCCGGCATTGCCGATGGGGACCACTATGACCAGATCCTGGGTCTGGTAGTCGAGCTGCTGGGCCACCTCATAGGAGTACGATTTCTGCCCCTGGATGCGGATGGGGTTCTTGGAGTTGAGCAGACAGACTTCATACTCCTCGGCCAGCTGCTCCACGATGCGCATACAGTCGTCGAAGACCCCGGGGACCTCGATCACCACGGCCCCGCTGCCCAAGGGCTGGGAGAGCTGGGCCGGTGTCACCTTGCCCTGCGGGAGGAGGACCACCGAGCGCACCACGTCGTGGGGGAGATAGCTCAGGTAGAGGGCCGCCGCCGCCGAGGTGTCTCCCGTAGAGGCGCAGATCCCCAACAGCTCCTTGATCCCCGTGGCCTTGATCATATAATTGATAAAGCTGATGGCACTCGCCATCCCCCGGTCCTTGAAGCTGGCCGAGGGATTGAGGCCGTCATACTTTATGGAAAACTCCGTCCCCGCCCACCGGCTCAACTCCCTATTGGCCCGCACCAGGGGGGTATGCCCCTCCCCGAGGTTGATCACGGCGTCGAGGGGGATGATGGGAAAGATGAGTTCGTGAAAAAGGAAAATCCCCTTGAGCCCTTCACAATTGAGCAACTTACGGTAATCAAAAATCCTGCGCCACAGGTGACCCGGGATCTCCAGGAGGGCATCGAAGGTGAGATCGCAAATGCGCAACAGTCCCCCGCACCCCGGACAGGTGTAGAGGAAACGGTCCAAGGGGTAATGGGCCTCACACCCGATGCACTCGTAAACCATTCGGGCATCGGTATGAGAGGGAATGAGCAGATCCCGGATATCGGGGGGTAAGTCGGCTTGCTTCATCTATGCCCCTATGATCTTTCGCTCCAGCAGCGCGAGGAATCTCTCTCTGTCATCCCGAGTCAGGGGGGGAGGACCCTTTATCCTCCCGCCGGCCATCCTGATCCGGCCATGGAGCCAGCGACGTGCCAGGCGCCCCCCCATGGAGCCTTCGGTAAATTCAAATCCCCGTGGAGAGATGGCCCGTGCCCCCTTGAAAAGGATCAGGGAGGCCAGCCCTACATCCTGGGTGATGACCACATCGCCCTCCTGCACCCGGTTGACGATGGCGAAATCCGCCGCATCCCTCCCCCCATCGACCATGACCCGCTCCACACCTTCTTGAGGGGGGAAATCGTGGCTGTAATCGGCGACCACGACCACCCCTACCCCCTGCCGTCTGGCCCGCTCTATCACCAGGTCTCGCCAGGGGGCGCCATCGGCATCGAGATAGATCCTCACCAAAAAAAGTATACCATACCCCCTCGATGCATGACCAGGGGGTATTTCACGGGATAGATCGCGGAAAAATCGTGTCAGGATTTTTTTCTTTTTTTCGCTTGTCACCCCGTGCCTTTTGTGCTATATGTCGTTGACCAATTCCCTGAGAAAGGGGGCTCCGCGGAGATATCACCGGTCAAGGGTTGAAGTAGTAGTTACTGTGTGGTGTAAGAAGGGGGATTATACACATTTACTCAAGCTTACTTATAAGGAGGGGACGCGATGACGAAATCAGAACTTATTGACAAGATTGGTAAGGAGGCAAAGATTCCTCGGGCGGCAGCTGAAAGGGCCGTTAATTCCTTCACCGCTACCATCACCGAGGTCCTGAAGACAGGGAACAAAATCACTTTGCCGGGTTTTGGCACGTTTCTCGTGTCAAACCGCTCGGCCAGAAAGGGGAGAAATCCCCGCACTGGTCAGGAGATCGATATCCCCGCCGTCAGGATACCCAAGTTTAAGTGCGGCAAAGGGTTGAAAGACGCAGTGCGGTAAGACCGCTATTCCACGGGGGGGGATAGGATAGGAAGCTCGTCGGCCCTTTGGCGATAGAGAAAATCTCTGAGACAAAGGGCGAAATTGGCGGCTATCTCTCTTTTGCTGTTGACGATATATATACGGTGGTTGATGTGAAAGAGTTCATCAACTAATCGTTCTACGGGAAATCGAACGCTGGTGGTGCCGTATCGTTCGGAAAGTTCCTCTTCAAACATAAGGACGATCTTATCTTTCATGCGCAACTGGGTATCATTGAAGAGGACGGCGATATCGGGCAAGAGATCCGTTATCCTGGCAAGAAATGATCCTATCTCCCCCCTCTCTATCCCCCGTGGGGGGGAAGATTTAATCTCCACATATACCATCCATCTATCCCAGAGGGCAACGACATCGTAGTCCCCGCCGCTCGGCGTCTCTTTAAACCTCACCCCGTAGGTGGACGGAGAGGCAAATTCCCTCTGGAACATCTGGGCGATAAACCATTCCAGGGTGGGACCAAAACTATACGGAGATCTATTCACCAAATGGAAGGCCCCTCCCCCCACAGGCTCTGCAATTCTGAGTGCGCAGAGGGTGGCACAATACCGCTGGGCGGTCTGGAGGGAACAATATCTCACCAGCTCCTCCGCCCGGAAGGCGTCCTGTGCGCTGATCACGTCCCTGAGAAAGAGGCGGAAGGAGTAGTGCCTCAGCAACTCGTAGAGGGAGGTCCGCTCTTGTAGCGAGGCCTCAGGCGAAAAGATGAGGTCATCGTCGGGGTCCTGACGGTGCACCTTGAGCCCCCGGGCTTTGAGGGCCCCTTGGAGGCCGCCTTCCCTCGCGCCCCCTTCCCGCTCAAGCCTTGCGATCTTCGCCCGAAGACCCTTTACCTCCTCCTGTAATTCCGATAGTGCTTCCTGCAAGGCCTTGAGGTCCATCAAAAACCCCTGTGCAATCCCTCAGTCCGAGCGATCTCTATCGCCTCACGGTATTCCCGAGCGGAAATGGGACGATCTATCACAGGAAATTCCCCTGCCCGGTAGAGGGGTCGGTACTGATCCATGATATTCACGTAGGAGTCGGTTGACAATTGGTGGGCAATAAAGGCAATGAGTTCCTTGGTGCCCGCCACCCCATGAGGCATCACCAGGTGACGGATCAGGAGCCCGCGATAGACGACCCCCCGCTCATCCAGCATGAGGTTCCCCACCTGCCGGTGCATCTCCGAGAGGACCTCCAGCAAAATGCGGGGGTAGTCGGGGGCATTGCAGTAACGGGAGGCGTCCTCCTCTCGCGCGAACTTGGCATCGGGCATATAGATGTCGATGATCCCGTCCAGAAGCTTGATCACCTCCAGGGACTCGTATCCGCCGCAGTTGTAGACCAGGGGGACCATGAGCCCTGACTCGATGGCCTCCGGCAGGGCCGCTATGATCTGGGGGACATAGTGGGTGGGGGTAACAAAATTGATGTTGTGACATCCCCGACGTTGGAGTTCGATCATATAGTGGGCCAGCTCAGAGGTGGACACGGACCTTCCCTCACCCAGGTGGCTGATGTCGTAGTTTTGGCAAAAGACACACCTGAGATTGCAGTGGGTCAAAAAGATGGTGCCGGAACCGTGGGATCCCACCAGGGGCGGCTCTTCGCCGTAATGGGGAAAGGCGCTGGAGATCATCGCCTCCGCCCCTGCCCGGCAGTATCCCTGCTCACCTTCGAGGCGGTTCACCTCGCACACCCGAGGGCAGAGGCGGCAGTTGGTGAGGATCTCCCGCAGGGTCGTGCTCCTCTTGTTCAATTCCCCTTTCTCATGCAAGGCTACATACGTTGGCTGACGCATCTCTCTCAAAAGATATCGGATCGCACACCCAAAGTAAAGCCTTCTGCAACTGGTTCAAGGGCATCGAGCATTAGCCTTCAACACCCCGTGGACAAGAAGGGAAGATATGCGTGCCCCACGGCCCCCCGACTGAGGCACATACGTTACAAAGCAGGGGTGATCCTGAGTGACTGGGTACGATCTTTTCAGAAAACGATATAAAGGGATACGGTGGGGAATTTTGAACGGTCAGGTCTCTTCCAGGGCGCTCTTGAGCGCTACAATAGCAACCTCCATCTGGGCATCATCGGGCTCCTGGGTCGTTATCTTCTGAAGCCACAGGCCGGGAACTGCCAGCCACCGGATATATCGGTTGTCGCGTTTCTTGCCGGATAGCTTGAGCAGTTCAAATGAGATCCCGCCCAAAAGCGGCAGCAGTGAAAAATGGGTTATGAATCGCTGCACAAGCGTGGGGCGGTGGCCTATCTGCATCTCAACGATGGTGTCGGCAACCGCGAACAACAAGATAGCCAGAATAACCACAATAAGCAAAAAGCTGGTCCCGCACCTCGGATGATGGGTGCTATGCCTGCGCACGTTTTCGACGGTGAGCTCTTCGCCCGATTCCAAGGCATAGATACTCTTGTGTTCCGCACCGTGATACTCGAGGATCCGCTTGATCTCTTTCCACCTGCTGATCCCCCACAGATAGGCCAAGAAAAAGGACACCCGTATGATGCCGGCCGTCACATTGAATGAAAAGGCATTCTTGGACAATCCTATAACCTCGGTGAGAAACAAGGGCAAGGCGAAGAAGACGCCAAGAGCCAAGCCGAGGGCAAGGACTATAGTCCCGGCGAGGATGAATCCATCTTTGATCCTCTCTCCGCGCGTCCGTTGCCAATCACTACCTTTCGCTGCCTTCTCGGCCCCCTCGAGGGCTACGTCGGCAGAGAAGTTCAGAGCCTTGAGGCCGATGACGAGTATTTCAAAGAACGATAGCGCGCCGCGAAAGACGGGGATATTGAAGAGCTTGTGCCGTTTCGACAAGGCGATATAGGGGTCTTTCTTGATGATGATCTCCTCATTGGCTTTGCGCACGGCTGTCGCTATGCTGCGCGGTGACCGCATCATCACGCCCTCGATGACGGCCTGCCCTCCGACAGAGTTCTCATCAGATACAACCGCCCCTGTTTTCGAAGAAACATCCCGACCACCATCTCCGTTCCCTCCATCGCTACGGGCATGACCCCTCAGGGGAACGATACACAATCCCCCTCTCATGTGCCGGAGCAAAAAACAGTTTATTTCTGATAGATAGTACTTTATTTTCCCGAATGTCATGAGGAGTTCATCCTGCCATTTTTGTCTAATCGTTCCACCATTCCACACCTTTCCTCGACCGCTGTCCGCTCGATGTGACATGAGTTGCTCACAGCATCATGTAAGAAACAAATATATACTGCAAACGGCCTGCGGTCAAGAGAAGTCCGCTCATTTCAAGGGTGGGATTAAACAACCCCCAGAAACCTCAACCAATTCCAGCCACAACAAGACTCTGAGGATTTCAGATTAAACCTTTTCTTCATCCCTGTGTCTATATCCATAAAAATACCCGGAGGTGATGGACTATGCGATTAGGCCTTGTCAAAATAGCGTTTCTCGTTTTTATCCTTTTTTCGCTCGCTTCTTGTACCACCGTGGTCCATACCCGCCCTCCTCGTCCAAGACCTCACCATGCAGTGTGGGTCAGGGGTCATTGGGGGCCCCACGGTCATTGGGTGGTCAGATAATACCCTCCTTGAGGGACCTACCTGTACACAGGCCCCTTTTTTCGTGAGCCGCTCAAGATCACCGTACTCCCCTTCCCTGATGATCTTTTTTATCCCGCATTACCCATCATCGATATGCTGAGATGGACTCAGAGCCAATCGAGACAATTCCTTGACATCATGTACATTTTATAATATCATACAGGCATAAAAATCCAACAAGAAGAGTTGGAGGGAAAATCATTACTAATATACCTTGATTTTTTCCAGATCTTAGTAAATAATTTACCTATAAAAGGGGCATTGTATGATCGTCCACTGTGAAAAATGCGGGACAAAGTACACGCTCGATGATGCCAAGGTAAAGCCGGGGGAGACCAAAGTGCGGTGTTCCCGATGTCAACACGTCTTCTTGGTCCCCCACCCTCTCACCCTCAATGAGGAAGAGGTCTTCGGCGAAACGGAAGAAAAGGCCGACGATGCATTTTTAAAGGAGTGGTCACAGGGGTTATCCCAACAGTCGCCTCAGGAACCACAGCAGCCCGCATCACCCGCACCTGATACTGGTCCCCCACCCAGGGCCTTTGTCCCCCCTTCTGCGGAAGAATCCCCCTTTGTCAAAGAAGTCCCGCCAGAAGCGGGGCCGGGACCGGAGGAAGAGGAACTCGCCTTTCAGGTCACCCCCGTTGAAGAGGCCCCGGCAAAGAAGGAGCGTAAGACATCTTCTGCGTTTCTCTTGACCGTGCTCTTTCTTGTGATAGTCGGCGGTGCCTTATATTACTGGAGTAAAATGGGGCGTTCCGTTCCTGCGTTTGAGTACGTCTATGAAAAACTCTTCACATTAATGGAGGGTCAACAGGGGCAGAAGCTTTTTCTCCTCTATCTCAGGGGCTCTGAATACACTTTGGACGGCGGAAAGATCTTCGCGATTCAGGGAAAGGTGGCCAATCGTTCTCAGGAGACAAAGAGGTTGGTGAAGGTACAAGGGTCCCTCTTCGACAAAGCGGGAAAGGAGATGGCCACCAGTATCGGCTTCTGCGGGGTCACCATCAGCGACGAAGAGATCAAGAACTCCACCTATGACGCCCTCAAGTCATCATTCGGTTTCATAGGCGTGGGGCAGGCGCGTCCCGTCCCCTCCCAGCAGAATCTTCCCTTTACCATCATCTTTTTCTCACCACCTGCGGGGGCCACCGATTATAAGGTAGATATAATCGAAACCGGCGAATCTAGATAGTATAACAATCCCTTCACGCCGGCCCCCTGGATATTAGAATCCCTTCATACCAGGGGCGATAAGAAAAAAAACCAATGCGTGCGGTACCCTAAGCGTGGTAATCTCGGTCCTTACCTTATCCACGGATGCTGTAGAAGGCCCCCATCCCCGGGAAAACCCCCTGTCCCTCTAGTTCCTCCTCTATCCTGAGGAGTTGATTGTATTTGGCCACCCGATCGGTGCGGGAGGCAGAACCTGTCTTGATCTGTCCCACGTTGGTCGCCACTGCCACATCGGCGATGGTGACATCTTCTGTCTCACCCGATCGATGGGAAATCACTGCCGTATATCCGGCCTTCTTCGCCATCTCGATGGCCGAAAGGGTCTCGGTAAGGGTCCCTATCTGATTGAGCTTGATGAGGATGGAGTTGGCTATGCCCTCCCTGATCCCCCTCCCCAGGCGTTCCCTGTTGGTTACAAAGAGGTCATCGCCCACGATCTGGACCCTTCCACCGAGCGTGGCGGTCAGTTCTCTCCACCCTTCCCAATCATCCTCTGCCAGACCATCCTCTATGGAAAGGATGGGATATCGGCCTACCAGGTCCTCGTAAAACGCCACCATCTCCGAGGCGTTCCTCTCTTTCTTGCGCTCCGCTTGCAAGACATACGTCCCCCCCCGGAAAAACTCACTGGCTGCGGGATCCAGGGCAATGGCCACCTCATCGCCGGGGGTATAACCGGCCTTGTTGATGGCCTCTACGATCACGGCGAGCGCCTCCTCGTTGGATCGCAGATCGGGGGCAAACCCTCCTTCGTCACCCACAGAGGTGTTGTATCCCTTATCCTTTAAAATGGTCTTGAGATGGTGGAAAACCTCCGTCCCCATCCGAAGGGCCTCACGGAAGGAGGGCGCGCCCACGGGCACAACCATAAATTCCTGTAGGTCCACATTGTTGTCGGCGTGCTTGCCGCCGTTGAGGATATTCATCATGGGCACCGGGAGCTGGTGGGCGTAGACACCACCCAGATACCGATAGAGGGGGAGGGAAAGATATGCAGTAGCAGCCTTGGCACAGGCCAGCGATACCCCCAAAATGGCATTGGCCCCGAGGGCGGCTTTATTGGGGGTGCCGTCCAAGTCGATGAGGACCTGATCGACGGCCATCTGATCCACGGCATCCATACCGATGACCTCGGGGGCGATCCGCTCATTCACGTTGGCCACCGCCTTCTGAACCCCCTTGCCCAGATATCGTTCCTGATCGCCGTCTCTCAGTTCTACCGCCTCGTGCTCCCCCGTCGAGGCCCCGGAAGGGATGGCGGCCCTCCCCGAGAAGCCGCTCTCCAGGGTAATATCAACCTCCACGGTAGGATTTCCGCGGGAATCGAGGATCTCCCGTGCTACGATGTCAAGAATGGCGGACATAATCAATCTCCCTCCTCGTTAAGGTATTTGGTTCCGATGTATATATATTGGAGCCCTGATATGCCGGTCAAGAGGGCAGTCGCCCATATGATCGCGGG
>Ga0307422_1000175_pt1 | contig 37511 bp, 28 predicted proteins | sample SalMarWE160290MG_FD_202153 | JGI IMG/M metagenome (GOLD analysis project Ga0307422, IMG submission 202153) | Salt marsh sediment microbial communities from the Plum Island Ecosystem LTER, Massachusetts, United States - WE1602-90 | ecosystem: Environmental > Aquatic > Marine > Intertidal zone >...
ATGAATGACTATATTGCAATTTAGGGGAATGAAATGAAGTATGTATGTTATTATTTATGAGTATATTATGCCCTCGAAATTTCATAACCCGGAAACTCGGGCTAGATATTATCTACCCCTTTATTCTTACTAAAATGAAAAAAATAGTTGTTTTTATTGCAGCAATTTCGGTATCAATGGCCTCGTACTCACAGGAAGTAATCTGGGAAGGCCCATCGGTCGATTTTTCTCATGGAAGATTAAAGGTTTCTGAGAATAAGCGCTTTTTGGTTTTTGAAGACGGCACTCCTTTTTTCTATCTTGGCGATACCGCCTGGGAATTGTTTCACAGGCTTACAAAAGAGGATGCAGAAAAATATCTTGAGAACCGCAGGCAAAAAGGGTTTACCGTCATCCAGGCGGTAATCCTGGCTGAACTGGACGGATTAAACACGCCCAACATGGAGGGGGAAATACCCCTGACAAACAACGATCCGTCGCAGATCAACGAGGCGTATTTCCGGCATGTAGACTGGATTATTAAGAAAGCTGAGGAGAAAGGATTGTTTATCGGACTGTTGCCCACCTGGGGGGATAAGGTAGATAAACAGTGGGGTATAGGCCCGGTAATATTCCATCCGGAGAATGCCCGTGTGTATGGGGAAATATTGGGTAAACGGTATAAGAATTTTAGAAACATCATCTGGATCAACGGGGGCGACCGGTCGGGGGGTGGCGATAATTTTGCCGTGTGGAAAGCCCTGGCCGAAGGCATCAAGAAACATGATCCGGAACATCTGATGACCTATCACCCCCTGGGAGGCAACAGCTCGTCGAAGTGGTTTCACCATGAAGAATGGTTGGATTTCAATATGATGCAAACCGGGCACGGCGAACGTTCCTATGCAGCCTATATCAAACTGATGCTTCCTGATTATGCCAGGAAACCTGTAAAACCCACCTTTGACGGGGAACCCCGTTATGAAGACCATCCTTACAACTGGCAGCCTGAGGTATTGGGTTGGTTCGACGATGCCGATGTTCGTCAGGCAGCCTACTGGAACCTCTTCAGCGGAGGCTTCGGGCATACCTACGGATGCCATGCCATATGGCAGATGCTGGCCCCGGGACGAACCCCGGTAGGGCATGCCCGCAATACCTGGTACGACGACCTGGATCTGCCGGGAGCCTGCGATATGATCCACGTACGCCGGCTCATGGAAAGCCGCCCGGTGATCGAACGCAGGCCTTTTCAGGAAATAATCCTAAATTCCTATGTGCCGGAAACAGATTATATCGTAGCTACCCGGGGACAGGATTATGTGATGGTGTATATCCCTACGGGGTGGGGCGTTGCCCTTGACCTGAATTTATGCGGATGGCCCGAAGCAAAGGCGGGATGGTTCAACTGCCAAACAGGTGAAATAAAGGAAATCGGACAAATCGAAACAAACCAGGTGAAAACATTTAATCCGGAAACCAGCGGAAGAGGAAACGACTGGGTGTTGGTGCTGGATAATGCGGATGCAATTTTTAAGGATATAAATGATTAATGCCCAAAGAATGATTTAAATAGTGATCCGGAAGGTTGTGCCTTTGCCCGGTTCACTTAAAACCTCTACATCGGCTCCGTTTTTATCAAGAAAATCTTTGGTGATAAAAAGACCGATCCCTGAACTTCCTTCTCCATCTGTACCTGCCCTTCTGGTAGCCTGATTGTAAATAAAAATGTTCTTCAGCTCCTCTTTATTCATCCCAATCCCTGTGTCCTCGATTTCGATTTCCACCTTATTACCCCGTTTGAAAATCCTGAGATCAATTTTCCCGTTTTGAGGGGTATATTTGATGGCATTGGAAAGGATATTCCGTAACGCGGTTTCGATCATGTTCCGATCGCCATGGATCCTTGCTTCTTCCGAATAAAATGCGGTTCGAATTTTTATTCCTTTAAGTTTGATTTTTTGCCGGAAAAAGTTTAACAACCCGTCAAATACTTCAACCAGGTTTAGTTCGGTTTTATCAGCCTTAAGAATGGATAAATCGTTTTTCGACCAGTTCAGAAGGTTTTCCATCGTGGATAAAATAAGTCCGGTATTTCTAATCATTGATCTCAGACTGGATTTGATTTCCTCTTTTTCCAGGTCGTCAAAATTGTTAATAAGGATTTTCAGAAATTCATAATTTGTTCCTATGGTACCTCTCAGATCATGAGAGATCAGGGATAAGAATCTTGATTTGACAGCATTGGAATCATCGAGTTGCTTGTTTAATTCAACAAAAACCTGGTTGTCTGTCAGCAACGTAAGGTCGGTTTCAATATGTTGTTTTACCTGGGCAAGCAATTCTTCATAAAGTTCTGAATAGTGATTTTCTTTTTTATCGAGCACACAAATGGTTCCGAATACTTCTCCATCAGGCCAGTTAATGGGGTATCCGAGATACGACACCATGTTCAGTTCAACATCGGGGTTGTTCTCTTTCCAGACCGGATCTTTTGCAGCATTGGGTACCAATAATTTACTCCGGGTTCCGATAACGGTTTCACAGTATAATCCATACACCAGTTTTGCCTGTTCGCCGGCATGATACGGATTGTTTTTGCTGTTGCTTTTTAGAAAAACTTCGATATTGTCTACGTTTAACCGCATAATTAAAGCGGATGGCACATGAATAGCCTGAGCAATCGTGTCAAGTAGGGTTTGCCATTTGTCTACCAGTGAAGCAACTATTTCAGGCTTGGTTTCTGAACTGATCTTCACACGCAGTGTTGTGTGTGGATTCCTTGTTGTGATTTTTGCAAACCGTTCCATCCCTTTTTTTGTGTTACGCTTCTTTTCAAGCGGCATGACTGGGAGGGGAGGTGAAGGACGATAAACAGAACCCTTTCAGAAAGTTGTGTGAAGATACAATTTTCTGCAACGGGAAAAAATCAGGTAACAAAAAACGTTGTTTCTCTTTGTATTATCATACCTGGCCTTGAAAGAATCATAACGGGAACATTTCGAAAAACCTCATCCATGGTTCTTTGGTTAAGGAAAATTTTTAAGCGTTTCGTAGAAATCATTCACAATAGCTTCGCGGTTGAAATTTTCCCAGATGGTTATTTTCGTTGAACTCCCTGGTTGATTGATCCAGTCTGTTCCTGAAAGGTTGGGTGCAGGAATTTCTTTTTTTTCCGCCCATTCCGGATTTTTTACGATTGCTACTGCTGCCAGATCGAAAAGGGCCCGTGAAGGGGGATTTCCATGCATTTCAGCTTTTTCAAAAAGGTTGGATGAGTAATCGCCAAACCGGGTGAATTTACCGCCATGCCTTCCGGTTATGGAATTTCGCGCTACAGGGCCTTTGCCTGAAACATTTTCTTTCATTTCTTCGGGAGTCACCGTAACGGCTGCAGTCCCTGAGGGCATTCCGTACCGCACGGTTACCATTTCAAAATCCACGCCTGCTTCAATAACCGGATTTACGGCTGTTGTATCGTTTTCGAGGTTGTACTCTCCCGGATCGGGATAGTTGGATCCCAGCCAGACGATCCGGATGTGATCCTTGATTTCCGGAGCTTTCAGCAAAGCAAGCGCTATGTTGGTCAGTTTTCCTATCGGCAGCAAAACGAGCTTTTCGCGGGAGCTTTTCTTTGCTTCGGCAACAATAAAGTCCACTGCTTCGTGTCCGTCGAAATCAGGCTCGGAAATATGAGGTGCGATCTCTTTGTAGGTACCTACGGCTCCTTTTTTTAAAGGCATCTGTTCCTCCAGGTTAAAAAGCCTGATAATCCGCAGCGCTTCATCGTAATGCCCCTGGATTCCTTCCCCGTTAATGGTGTTATTGACGGTAACGCCCACTACATCAAAGAAATCCCTGTTCAGAAAAGCATAGGCGAGAGCATGCTGGTCATCCAGTTCGTTGTTTGCATCGGTATCGATCAGGATCCTCACTTTTTCCCCTCCGGATGAACGTTCGTCATGTTTTAAAGATAGCGTACAGCAGGGCATAAGAAAAAGAAAAGAAATAAACAGCAGGAATGGTTTCATCGGCACTGGTTTTGAAATTTCTTATGAGCCCTTGGTTGCTTTTTCGAGTCGTTTAAGGACAATGAAAATAAAGGTTGCCGACAACAGGCACATCACAACCAGGATGATAAAGAACTGCCATAATTCGATTTTATCCCAGAAATAACCGATCAGTCCGGCCATGAGATTTCCGATGGCTGTGGCAGCCAACCATCCTCCCTGAGCCAGTCCTTTATATTTCGGAGGCGCCACTTTGGACACAAAGGAAATCCCGATCGGACTTAAGAACAGTTCTGCAATGGTCAGGGTGAAATAGGTCCCAATGAGCCAATACGGAGATATCAGTGCAGTCGAAACGCCTCCTTCCAGTTCTTTCGGTGACATCAGATTCACGGACGCACCCACCATCAGCATAAAAGCAAGGGCAGTGATAACCATCCCGATCCCAATTTTACGGGGAGAGGACGGTTCTTTGCCTTTTTTACGCAACTGACTGAAATAACTTACAATCACCGGGGTCAGGAAAACAATAAAGATCGGGTTGAAATGCTGAAACATCTGGGGTGCAATTTGCATATTCTCCTGGTACCCGGAATATACGGCATAACAGATAACAGCACCCACAATGAATAGCGCAGCACCTATGGCTTTCCATTTCCTGCTGGCTTTTTTATTTACTAATACGATCAGTCCGATCAACGAAGCAAGCAGGGGCAGGAACGCTGCCAGGTCGAAGAAGATATAGGTGAAATTGCTCACCTTACTTACCGTATAATCCCGTGCGAAAATGGACATGGTAAAGCCGTTCTGATGGAATGCCATCCAGAAAAACATAACCACAGAGAAAACCAGGAACAAAGCAATTAAGCGGGCCCGGCTCTCCTCTGGGTTTAAAATGATCATCTGATCTTTCAGATTTACATCTTTGGATTTTTGATGTTCGGAAACGTCTGCGTATTTATAATATTTGCGGAATCCAATGAATATCAGAAAGGAGAGAATCATACTGGCGGCCGCAATGCCAAAGCCGGCATTGTATGATAAGGATAAGGTATCGATATAGGTTTCGCAAAAATCGGTCAGGTTGCTCAGTCCGCCCCCAATCTGTGCCTGTGCGAGTCCGGTCAGTTCATCCTGTATTGCCGTATCGCCGTTAAGAAATTTATGCGCCAGGTCCGGAATCCGGGGATCATACGTAAGCCCCTGCTTTCCCAATATCCAGTTGCTGATGCCGGTGGCAGCTGAAGGCGCAAAGAATGCCCCGATATTAATGCCCATATAAAAAATATTAAACGCATTGTCCCGGTTGGAACTGAACCGTGGGTCATCGTACATATTCCCGACAAGTGCCTGGAGATTGCCTTTAAAGAATCCGGTTCCAAGGGAAATAACGACCAGCGCTGTGATCGTAAGAATGATCGCCTGCCCCGGGATAGCCAGAAGCAGATATCCCAAAAACATGATGATCGTGCCCAGGGTGATTGTTTTGCCATAACCGAGCACTTTATCGGCGAGGATTCCCCCCAGAAGAGGTAGGAAATAGATACCAAACAAGAATCCGCCGTAATACGTACCGGCTTCAGAGGCTGTAAAGCCATACTTAGCCTGTAAATAAAGCACAAAAATTGCCAGCATCGTATAATAGCCGAAACGCTCACCCATATTAGCGAAAAAAGCTACATACAATCCCTTGGGATGTCCCTTTAACATGTTGTTTTTTTTATTGATTAATAATCGATACTTCCATACCCAGCAAATATAGGAATCTTTTACAGTCAGACAAATTGACAAAGATCACTTTTTTCCTGAAGTTTCATTCGTTTAATTTTTTTATATTTTTACCAAACAAAACAGGCAGCTATGAAAATTTTCGCCACCGGAAAAATTGCTGAAATAGACCGTTACACGATTGAAAATGAACCCATCGCTGACATAAACCTGATGGAACGGGCAGCGACGCAAATGGTTAACTGGTTGGTTTCACACGTTTTACCGGGTAAGAAGCTGGTAGTTTTTGCCGGTCCCGGGAATAATGGGGGCGATGCTCTGGCAATTTCCAGAATGATGGCTGCCCATAATTACCGGGTTGAAGTGTACCTGCTGGATTTCGGGAAAGGCCTCTCCGGGTCTCCGGAAATAAACTGGCAGCGCCTGGTAGAACAAAACAAGGTTGCACTCAGAAAAATCGGGAATGAAGAAGATATTCCTGAAATAAATGAAGAGGATGTGGTCATTGACGGGATTTTCGGCTCGGGGCTGACTCGTCCTGTGGAAGGGTTGCCTGCCGGGGTTATCCGACAGATCAACCAAAGCGGTGCAACCATAGTGGCTGTGGATATACCCAGCGGTTTAACGGGGGAAGACAACAGCGACAATCCATCCGGAAATATCGTACAGGCTGATTTTACCTTAACCCTTCAATTTCCCAAAATCAGCTTTTTCTTTGCTGAGAATGAAAAATACACAGGCTGTTGGGAGGTGTTGCCTATTGAGTTACATTCTGAGGGAATAGAGAAAACTCCTACGGATTTTTATTTTACGGGGTTGGGGGAAATTGCTCCTATGATCCGGAAACGATCCCGGTTTGCCCATAAAGGCACCATGGGGCATGCGTTGCTGATTGCCGGGAGTTATGGAAAAATGGGAGCGGCTGTTCTGGCTTCCCGGGGGTGCCTGCGGGCAGGTGCCGGGTTGCTGACGACCCACATTCCCAGGGTGGGGGTTCCGGTGATTCAGACCGCTGTTCCGGAAGCTATGGCCAGTATAGATCCTGCAGATGGAATGGTTACGCAAATTCCTCATCCCGGAAATTATACCTCCGTAGGCATCGGGCCGGGGCTGGGTACCAAAGCGAATACCAAACGTGCCTTGTTGACTTTGCTGGAACAATCCGATAAACCCCTGGTTCTCGACGCCGATGCTTTGAATATCCTGGCTGGAAGTCCTCTATGGCTCGAAAAAATACCATCTCAGTCCATTCTTACACCCCATCCGGGCGAATTCAGACGGTTAGCCGGTGATTCAGCCAATTCCTGGCAGCAGTTGATGCGACTGAAGGAGTTCGCAGTAAAATACAGTGTGAATGTGGTGTTGAAAGGAGCTTTTACGACAGTGGCTTCTCCCGCAGGGAAACTCTTTTTTAATTCTACCGGAAACCCGGGAATGGCTACAGCCGGCAGCGGAGATACCCTGACCGGGATTGTTCTGGGTTTGTTGACCCAGGGACTGGAACCCACGTCAGCGGCTCTGGCCGGAGTCTATATACATGGAATGGCTGCTGACCTGGCTGTGAAAAAATATTCTGAAGAAGCCCTGATCGCAGGAGATATCATAGAAACCCTGGGAGAAGCATTTCTTAAAATTAAAAACGAATAATTTATCCAATGAAGATTCTTATTGTATTGATCGTATTAGGCATGGTTTTGCCGGCATCCGGCCAACGCAGAAATAAAGAGAACGATGAGGGAGTACCGGTTTTTGTTGAAGGCGTAATCTATGCACTTCCTCAAACCGGGTTACGAATCTATGTCGAGGCATCCAAAACAGATTTCACTCCCGGTCCTTATGCACGGTATGCCAACCAGTTACTGGGCATTCCGGACGTCAAAACCGGGGTTTCTTCTGACTGGACCATTGATCGGGTATCCTTTGAAACCTTTTCTGAACCAGATCCGGAACAGGTCTATAAAGTCAGCGGGGAGGCTGCATCCCTGATCGGGCTGACTCCGGAGGGTTGCCTTGCAGGAATCAACATGCCTGTGCCGGTGGAGCCTGAAAAACAGGTTGTTACCAATCCGGTCTTTTATCCCCCAAAGGAAACGGAGTTTCAGTTTGGCAACCTTTCAGATATGCCTTTCGTGAGCCACGGAGATTCAACCAACGGGTTCCGTTCAGTCCGTCTTAGCCTGGAACAAAAGGCAGTACAAGCATCTGAAAGGATATTGGACTGCCGAAGAATGAAATTTGAAACAGCAATCGGTTACCTCGATGTCCTTCCTCCCGATGGAAAAGCCTATGAGGCCAGCCTCAAACAACTGGACCAGATTGAGAAAGAGTATCTTTCTCTCTTTACAGGCATAAGAAAGACGGACGCCTATCGTTTCAGCTTTGAATACATCCCTTCTGAAAATACCAACAAAGGCGAAGTGATCTTTCGGTTTTCAGAAGAGAAAGGAATCCTGGAAAAATCCGATCTGACCGGAAAACCGGTACTGATTGAGATGGTGAAAGAGGACGGGTTAACCAACCGATACGAACGATTGAAGAATTCTGAAAATCCGGATGCAGGAAAGAGTGGGGTCTACTACAGGCAACCCGGTATGGCTGAGGTACGGTTGGTATACGAATTAAAAACGATTGCTTCGGCAAGGATCCCGGTCAGCCAGTTTGGTGTGGCTGCTCCGGTTCCCGAAATATTTCTCGATGGCTCCTGCTCCCTGGAATTCCATCCCTCAACCGGCGCAATAAAAAATATCATCCGTAAAGAGAGTGAAAACTAACGGCTGCAAATAAAGGATCGGCTTTTCTCCGGGAAAAATCCTGTGTAAAGCTGATTTATTTTCCTTTATTTGTTTTTCAAAAAAAAATTAAACAAATGAAACGAACATTAAGAGAATCGGTAGCTATGAGATGGTTTGCCCTGGTATTGGTCAGTATATTGATGTTTGCAACCTACTGGTTCCAGGATTTTTTCGGAGGGTTAAAGCCCTTAATGGAATCCCGGATGGGTTTTACCAGTGAAGAATTCGGAAGGCTGATCGGGCTTACCACCATAGCCAATATGTTTGGGATGATTATCGTGGGAGGGATCATTCTTGACAAATGGGGGATACGGATTGCCGGACTTTTATTTGGCGGGCTGGCTACCCTGGGGGGAGCGATTGTGGCAGTAGCCAGTCTGGGATGGTTCGGAGATGATCACTCCACCGTATTGAATTTTATGATCTTAGGACGCATCTTGTTTGGAGTGGGCCTTGAGGTCGTTTGTGTGGTAGCTACCCGTACCATTGTCAAATGGTTTAAAGGCTACGAACTGGCGCTGGCTATGGCTATTAATGTAGGATTCGGCCGACTGGGATCGGCACTGGGAATCGCTGTGTCACCCGATTTAGCTGTGAATACCGTTCCTCCGGCCATTGTGTTTGCTGCTACATTGATAGGCATCGGATTGATCCTGTTTGTAATCTACACGTTTTTTGATATTAAACTGGATAGACAGGTGAAAGCAGCCAAAAAAGCAGAAGAAGGCGAAGAAGAAGAAGAAGAGGAATTTAAATTTGCAGATCTGATTAAGCTGATTCAGAATAAATCGTTTATCTACATTGCTTTATTGTGTGTGGCTTTTTATGCTGCGGTTTTTCCGTTTATCCAATATGCAGCAGACATATTGGTAAATAAGTTCGGATTTACCGATACCCTGCCTCCGGGAGAGGGAGTGGTTACCATTTTAGGGAGTACGGCCCTGGGTACTGCCAGTGTATACCTGGGATTGTTTGTTTTTGCCCTGGGGTTTACCCTGATTCCTCAACAATTTAAAGTCCGGGGTATCCGGAATATTGTGTTAATAATCATCCTCGGGGCCTTTGTGATTTTTGTTATAGCCCTGCAGGATATATTCAGCGTATGGTTTAACAACGGGCCGAAAACGGCCAGTTTAATTCCGTTGGGTACGATTCTTTTTACTCCTATTTTTGGAAATATTGTCGATAAAAAGGGGAAAGCTGCATCGCTGATGATGCTCGGGTCGCTGCTTTTAATTTTTGCTCACCTATCTTTATCGGTGTTTAACAATGTCTATCTGGGATACCTGGGGCTGGTCAGCCTCGGGATAGCCTTTTCGCTTGTGCCGGCAGCCATGTGGCCATCGGTAGCCAAGATTGTTGCTGAAAACAGACTGGGGACCGCATACGCCAGCATGTTTACCGTTCAGAACTGGGGACTCGGTATATTCTTTTGGGGCATCGGTGCCGTTCTGGATGCAACCAACAAAGAAAACCTGGAAGCCATAAGGGCCGGGGAAGAAGTATATAACTATACCATCCCGGTGCTTTTGCTGGTCGGTTGTGGCGTTATTTCTATCTTCCTGTCGTATAAATTGAAGCAGTCTGACAGGAAACAGGGATTCGGCCTTGAGTTGCCCTCGGGACAGAAACCTGAATAAAGGAGTCTAAACGGTGTGAAAACATCTCGGAATTTTAATAAAAAAATTTAATAATATGGTACAGATAAAGGAAATTAACCCGACAGAAGTATGGAGCATCTTCGATCAGATGCTTCAGGTCCCCAGGCCATCAAACCATGAAGAAAAAATACAGGAGTGGGCTATGAATTTTGGCAAAAGCCTGGGACTTGAAACCCAAATGGACGAAGCGCGGAATGTGATAATCCGGAAACCGGCAACGCCCGGTATGGAAAACCGGAAAGGGGTTATTCTCCAGGGGCATCTCGATATGGTTCCTCAGAAAAACAGCGATAAACAGCACGATTTTCTTACTGACCCCATTGAAGCCTATGTGGATGGGGAATGGGTAACTGCAAACGGAACAACCCTGGGGGCTGACAATGGAATTGGTGTTTCGTCGGCATTGGCTGTCCTGGCTTCCAAAAACCTTCAGCACGGACCTCTGGAAGTGCTGCTGACTGCCACTGAAGAAACAGGAATGGACGGGGCAAAGGGAATAAACCCGGAGGTACTGAAAGGCGATATTCTGATCAATACCGATTCGGAAGACGAAGGAGAACTGTATGTTGGTTGTGCCGGAGGCGAAGATGCCAATATTACTTTTGCCTACCGGGAAGAACCCGTGCCGGAAGGTTTTACGGGCGTTAAACTGAGTGTAACCGGTATGAAAGGAGGCCATTCAGGGATCGACATTCCGCTGGGCAGGGGAAATGCCATCAAGGTATTCTTTCGCATTCTGAACGAGGTAAGTCTGAAACTGGGGGTCCGCCTGGCCAGTGTCGATGGCGGAAGCCTCCGGAATGCCATCCCGAGGGAAGCTTTCGGTATGCTGGCGGTTGAAAAATCAAAGATTGAAGACCTGGCTGCCCTGGTGGAGGATATTGCCGCCACAATAAAAAAGGAATTGGCTGCAACTGAACCGGATATGATGGTTAAAATGGAGGAAACCCCGTTGCCTGATTCCCTGATCGACCAGAAAACACAGGAAAAACTGAGCTTTTCAGTCAGAGCCTGCCCCAACGGTGTGATCCGCATGAGCGACAGCATGGAAGGACTGGTGGAAACCTCAACCAACCTGGCTATCATGAAATCCGACCCGCAAACAAAAACCATAAACGGAGCCTGCCTGATGCGAAGTTCCGTAGATTCGGCAAAAACAGAACTGGGAGCACGGATCAAGGCAGTATTTACATTGGCAGGCGGGGAAGTCGGTTTCTCAGGTAGCTATCCCGGGTGGAAACCCAATCTGGATTCTCAGATCCTGAAAATTATGCAGGATGTCTATAAAAATAAGTTTGGTAAAACACCAAAAATAATGGCGATTCATGCCGGACTGGAATGCGGAATCCTGGGAAGTACCTATCCTGCCTGGGATATGATCTCCTTCGGGCCTACCATCCGGTACCCGCACTCCCCGGATGAAAAAGTAAACATTGAAACCGTCCGGAAATTCTGGGAATTCCTCGTGGAAACCTTAAAGCATATTCCGGGAAAAAACCAACCGGTATAGCGGGAAATGTTGCTTTGTCCTCCGGAGCCTTGGCGATGGAGGGTTGTCAGTTGTCAGTTGTCATTTGACGATGTGCTACGCTATCGGGATTCCTGCCTGTTGGCAGACAGGAGTTCGCCCAGCGACATTGGGTTCGCTACGCTCCCCAATGTCGGGGCTCACTGAATCGGTTGTCGGTTGCTTTGGCCTGCTAAGAATCGGAGAAGGCTGTTGGCTTTCTATCCTTTGCCCCCGCTTTTAGCGGGGCAGGCTGTTGGCTTTAGCCAACGGATAAAATACAACAAACAACCCTTGGGCTTCAGCCCCATAATATCAATGAACAGATATACTTGCACAAAACTTCCCTGGAAGCAGGATTCAGCGAGCTGTCTCACGAATTTGAGCAAAAGCAAAATAAAACAATGGGGCTAAAGCCCCCTGATAACTAACTGTCATCAAACCCGTTGGCTAAAGCCAACGGCAAAGGATATCAGCATCAATCGAATACAAATCACTTGAGACTTCACCAGCAAAGAGAATTCACTCCTGACTCTTGATTCTTGGTTCTATTAATTCCACTGATCTCACTGATCTAAATTGATCTATATTGATCTTCATTGATCCCTCGTATCTACACTTTGTGAAACACGGTGGATCACTGTGTTCCTCTGTGTAATCAGGAGGGAAGAATCACGTACCCGTTTTTTTATTCTTCCCATGCTTCGAAAGAGGGCTCTTCTGGGGATTTTCAGCATGGAATCATGGGGATTTCCTCCCCTTCGGTGGTCAGGTATCTGCGGGCAAGGTTGGCCGTCAGGCAGGAGTGTACAGGAATGATTTCCACAAGTTCCCCCGGGGTAAAAAGAGGAAGATTTCTCTGAACCACTTTCAGTACTCCCAGTTCCTGTGACAGGCGGCTTACATAATTTAATTCACCCAGGAGGATCTTTTTTTCTTCTTTGGGAACGACAAATCTTCCATACATCGGTTTTCCGTCAATGTTGGGAATCGATTCTTTGGAGAGGTGTATGGCTCCTCCGTAAATAATTATTTCGTTTCGCGAAGCGTGTTTCGAAAGAATCGGGCAGATCAGGCGCAAGGCAATATCTTCCAACGAACAGACCCCCAGTTTGTACTGCATGTAATCATAGAAAACAAAATTGCCGGGTCGAATCTCATCTACTCCATCGAATGTTTCACAAATACTGCAGGAGGGTGTATCTCCCAGGGATATCTGCAGATTGGGGTATTTTTTTTTGTAGTGTTGTTTAAGGTTTCGTAGTTTCAGCAATGTATCAAAATGACGGCTATGGATTTCATGCACGGAATTGGCTGTATAGGTATGCCCGGAGTGGGACAGGAATCCCTTGAATTCGAGAAGGTTGTTCTCTTTGATGATTTCAAGCAGCGCATCAATGAAAGAGGTTTTGGCAGGTGAGATCCCCGTCCGGTGATATCCCGTGTCAATTTTAATATATACGCCCGCCTGGTTTTTTATTCCGTTGACCATGGCTTGTGCAGCTTCTATGTTTTCAATAAGGATGTTCATATTCACAGCCGATGTCAGTCGGTTGATCCGGTCGGTTTCAGGAATATTCACCGGAACGGCAAGGGTGATGTCATCCCAACCGTTCTGAGCAAAATATTCTGCCATTGAGACAGAGCTTACGGTGATGGTATTCACTCCAAAGAGCCTGAACCATTCACCTATGGTGGCCGACTGGTGAGTTTTAAAATGAGGCCGGAGTTTCAGATTGAATTTTTGTGCTTTTTCCGCCATCCGTCTTATGTTATCGAGGCAGATGGATTTGTCAAGTAGCAAGGTTGGCTTTGTAATATCCGTCATCATAGGTTCTGTTTGAAGACCGGCTGCTTAGAATTTTTGCATGTATCGGCCCGAAAGATTGTTTCTTAGGGTAAGCAGATCCCCGGAGATCCCAACTTTGTATACCGAAGGATTTTTAAAACGTTTGTATTCCTCAGGCAGTTTGTTCGCACGGCTTTTGAGGAACGAAAAATTCTCAGTGGGATTTTTTTTCTGAAATTGCATTTTTTGTCCTGAATACACTTTCGTTAGCAATTCTTCATGTTCAAGGCCTGCGACCCCGGTTGATTTTTCAGAAAACGAGAGATCGAGCAGGGTATGGGTATTCTCTGTACGCTGGTTTTTCAGCAGGATGCCATCGCCGTAGAATTTTCCTTTTTTATCGTAGTACCGGCACACTTTTTTTCGTCCCGGCAACGTCATTTTTTCCGGATTCTCCGAAATTTTCATTTTCGGAAAGTTGTTCACCCATGCCAGTTTATAGACTCCATCCAGGGCAGCGTCGGGTTTTCCTGTGATCAGTTCGGTTCCTACTCCAAAGGCATCAATCGGTGCGTGTTGTTCATTGACAAGGCTTTGAATAATCCATTCATTCAGTTGGTTGGATGCAACGATTTTGACATAGGAGAGGCCTGCTGCGTCGAGAAGTTTTCTCGTTTTTTTGCTGAGAAAGGCCAGGTCGCCGCTATCCAGGCGGACAGCCTTCAGCCTGTGGTTTTCTGATTCCATCTCTTTGGCCACGGCAATCGCGTTGGGCACACCCGATTTTAATGTGTCGTAGGTGTCAACCAGGAGTGTTGTATTTTCCGGATTGTTTTGCGCATAATGCCGGAACGCTTCCAGTTCCGAATCAAAACTTTGAATCCAGGAATGAGCCTGGGTTCCTGAAACCGGGATTTTGAAATGTTTTCCAGCCAGGACATTGGAGGTCGAGGATGCTCCTCCGATGACTGCTGCCCGGCTGCCGTGAAGTGCTCCAAATCCCTGGGCCCTGCGAAGTCCGAAATCCGTAAAAGGTCTTCCTCCGGAAGCAAGCCACACCCTGAAAGCTTTGGTCGAAATCAACGATTCGAAATTGAGAATATTCAATAAAAAACTTTCGATCAGCTGACACTCGATAAGCGTCCCCTCCACGCAAAGTGCCGGTTCATTGGGAAAAACAACCTCTCCCTCCTGCATGCTGAAAATATCCCCTCTGAAGGAAAAATCCCTGAGGTAATTCAGAAAAGAATCTTTCAGTCCAATGCTCTTTAAATAGGCTATGTCGGAAGCTGAAAATCTAAAATCCCTGAGACCTTCCAGGAAGTCAGCTAACCCGGCATAAACCGTAAATCCTCCCTTATACGGATTGGTACGGAAAAAATAATCAAAAACAGCAGGTTCGTCTTTTTTCCCTGAAAGAAAATAGCCCTGAGCCATGGAAAGTTCATAAAAATCGGTATATAATCCAATGGTTTCTATCGGAGAAGTCATCATTCCGTAAATTTAATTAGCAGGTTCTCTCTTCGTTAAGAAAAATGGTTTGTGTTCTTTTGGGTCCCACGGAAGCAATGGATACGGGAATGCCGGTTTCCTGTTCGATAAAGTGAATATAACGGGTTAATTCTTCAGGGAACCGGCTTTTGTCTGTGATTTTCGTAAGGTTGGCATTCCATCCCGGGAGATCGGTATAGACCGGTGTGATTTTTTTGTCCATTTCGTAAGGGACCTGGGTTATCCTTTTGCCTTCTATTTCATAACCGGTACACACACGGATCGTTTTGAACTGATTCAGCACATCGGCTTTGGTGATAACCAGTTCGGTAACTCCGTTCAGCATGATGGAATATTTCAGGGCTACCAGGTCAAGCCATCCGCAACGTCTTGGACGGCCTGTGGTTGCACCAAATTCGCTGCCTGCTTTTCTCATGTTTTCACCTGTCTGGTTGTTCAGTTCTGTAGGGAAGGGGCCCTGCCCCACACGGGTGCAGTAAGCTTTAAAGATTCCAATTACGTGGTTGATTCTCTGGGGTGGTATGCCTAATCCGGTGCAGGCGCCTGCACAAATGGTGTTCGAAGACGTTACAAAGGGATAGGAGCCGAAATCGATGTCGAGAAGGGTTCCCTGGGCCCCTTCAGCCAGTACGGTTTTCCCTTCAGCCAGTTTGTTGTTGATCATGTACTCCGTATCTACCAGGGGAAAAGATCGTAATACCTCGATGCCTTCAAACCATTCTTTTTCATAGCTTCTGAGTAGCTTTTTGTACGCAAAACCATAGATCTTCTCAAGCAGCATTTTATGCCTTTCGGTGCTTTGGGTGTATTTTTTTTCAAATCCGGAGACGATATCTCCGACCCGGATCCCTTCACGCCCGGTTTTATCCCGGTAGGCAGGCCCGATGCCTTTTAAGGTTGAACCGATTTTAGATTCTCCTTTTGATGCTTCCGAGGCTGCATCCAGTAACCGGTGAGTCGGTAAGATCAGGTGTGCCTTCCTGGAAATGAAAAGGTTCCCGGAAATGCCAAACCCTTTGGATGCAATTTCATCAATTTCCTGTTTAAACAGGATCGGGTCAATCACCAGTCCATTGCCAATGACATTGATCGTATTTTTCCGGAATATACCCGATGGGATAATATGCAGGATCTGCTTCATGTTATTGAACTCCAGGGTATGCCCTGCATTGGGCCCTCCCTGGAACCTTGCAATCATATCATAGGCCGGGGCCAGGACATCAACAATCTTTCCTTTGCCTTCATCTCCCCATTGCAAGCCCAGTAATACATCCACTTTCATATATAATTGTTTGTTTTTAAAGGTATTTCCGTCCCGATAAATATCGGGATCGGGATAACTTTCCCGTTCCTTTTCTTCTGTTTCAGACATAGCAAACCGCAGATACACAATCGCTGGTTTTGTGTTTCTGCGGATCCGCTTTACAAGCTTTTAAAAGTACAAATTATTTTTGAAAACCTGGTAAGAAATTCCTGATGCATGGATGAGACAAGGATGAAAATCCGGGCCGGGATACCCATTGCTTATTCTGTTTTGTTGCGACCGTAAATATAAAGGGTGTGATGGGAAAGATCAAAATGGTGCTGTTCGCACGCATCTTTAATGATTTCCCGGATCCTGGGATCGAAGAATTCGGTTACTTTCCCGGTAGCGATATCAATCAGATGATCGTGTTGTTTGATGGCATACGCTTTTTCAAATTGAGCGATGTTTTTCCCGAACTGATGTTTTACCACCAGCTTGCATTCAAGAAGCAATTCAATGGTATTGTAGAGGGTTGCTCTGCTGACCCTGTATTTTTTGTTTTTCATGGAAATATACAGGGATTCAATGTCAAAATGCCCTTCCTGTGAATAAATTTCTTCAAGAATAGCAAACCTTTCCGGCGTTTTTCTGTGTTCTTTCTCTGCAAGGTATTCTGTAAACATTTTGCGTACCGATTCCCTGGTTTTCTGTCTATTCATAATTAAACCAATTTTAAATAAGAAGTAAAAATAATAATTTTTTGTGATTTCAGACCCGGTACGCTGTTTATTCAGAGATATTTTCAACCCGTTCAATTTTATCGATTCCCTTTATTTTGGTCAGTTCAGTGATCAGGTTCTGGAGATCCTGGGCATTGTGGATATAGATAAATAGGTCTCCTTCGAAAATCCCGTCATGGGTATCGAATTTAATGGTCCGCATATTGATGTTATGTTGTTTGGAGATCACATTGGTTACCTCGTTCACGATGCCGATTCGGTCGAATCCATCGAGTTTCAGCTGAGTCAGGTAGGAAAGCCGTTTGAAAGTGGTCCATTGTGCCGTGATCAGACGGCTTCCGTGGCTGGATGTGAGTTTTTCTGCTTTGGGACATCCTTTTTTATGTATGATGATCTGATCGTTGGCAAGAATAAATCCTATCACGTCATCGCCGGGAATCGGATTGCAACATTTGGCGAGGGTATAGTTCCGGCTGTCCGGATCTTCTCTCAGAAGGAAGGGTTTCTTTTTATCGATGGGAGCATCGCTTTTTTTATCACTTTTCTTTATTTTTCCGAAGGTCAGTTTCCAGTAGCGGGTAATCCGGTTTTCCGATTTTTTGCGGACCACATTGGCAATATCGTCGAGATCAATAAATCCTATACCAACCTGGGAGTATAACTGATCCTTGTTTGACAGGTTATAATAGGAGGTTATTTTTTTGAGTGTGTTTACGGTGGGAGTGATGTGCAATTTTTTCAGGGCTGTTTCGATCATCTCTTTGCCCAGTTCCAGGTGCCTGCTTTTTTCCAGCTTAAAAGTGTCCTTTATTTTTGTCCGTGCCTTGGCTGTTGCCACAAATTTCAGCCATTCCCGTTGGGGTTTTTGTTTTTCCGAGGTCAGGATCTCGACCTGGTCGCCATTGCTCAGCACATAGCTTGCGGATTTTAACTTTTTGTTCACTTTGGCCCCGATGCATTTATTTCCCAGGTCGGTATGGATTTCATAGGCAAAGTCGAGTACGGTTGCATTTTTGGGAAGCTTGAACAATTCCCCTTTGGGTGAGAACACCGCTATTTCAGAAGCAAACAGGTTCAGTTTAAATTCATCCAGAAAATCATAGGCATCGGTATCGGGGCTCTTCAGACTCTCGTGGATTTTTTGCATCCATTTTTCGAGTTCTTTTTCCTGCCATTTCAAGCCTTTGTATTTGTAATGGGCTGCGAAGCCATACTCTGCGATCTGGTCCATTCGTTCCGTTCTGATCTGTACTTCCACCCATCGGCCGTGGGGTCCCATAACGGTAACATGCAGTGATTCATAGCCGTTTGCCTTTGGGGAGGTGATCCAGTCCCTTATGCGGTCCGGTTTGGGTTTGTAAATATCGGTCAGAAGGGAAAGAATATCAAAACACTGCCTTTTTTCAGAGACCCCAGGTTTTGGTTTTACAATGATCCGGATGGCCAGCATGTCATACACCTCATCAAAGGATACCTCTTTAACCTTCATCTTTTCCCAGATGGAATAAATGGATTTCAGGCGGCTGTTTATAACACAGTCAATGCCTTCTTTTTTAAGGCGTTCTTCAACAGGCCGTATGAATCCATTGATCAGGTAATTCCGATTGGCTTCCTGGTCCTGGAGCTGATACAGGATCATGTTGTATTCTTCCGGATTTTTGTGTTTAAAAGCCAGATCCTCCATTTCACTTTTAATGGCATGCAGTCCCAGGCGGTGCGATAACGGCGTGTAAATGTAGAGGGTTTCCCCGGATACTTTGATCTGTTTGTGGAGGGGCAGGGATTCCAGGGTTCGCATGTTGTGCAGGCGGTCAGCAATTTTGATCAGGACGATCCGTACATCGTCGGTCAGGGTCATCATGATTTTCCGTAATGTGAGGGCCTGGTCCGTCATGTTGTCGCCCGACAGTTTAGTCAGCCCGTCCACAATCCGGGCCACTTTTTTCCCGAACATATTTTCTATATCTTCCAGGGTATAGTCTGTATCTTCGACCACATCGTGTAAAAGAGCAACAAGTACAGAGTTGGCTCCCAGGCCCAGATCATAAGATACAATCCGGGCAACCGCAATCGGGTGAATGATAAAAGGCTCTCCCGAATGACGCTTTACCCCGTCGTGGGCTGCATTGGCAAATTCAAAAGCCTTATGTACCTTCTCCAAGTGCTCCTTATTGAATTTGGGGCGGATCTCACTCAGGAGGTCGTCATAGTAGTCTTGTATCAGCCTTATTTCCGCTTTCGTAAAGTGTTGCATAGGTCAGGTTCCCTGAATGACTTCGTTTATATAGAGATTTGTTCCTATTCCGGCATTCCTGCCTGCCAGAATATCTGTTTCCTTATCGCCGATCAATACCGATTTCTCCGGATCAATGTTATATTTCTCCAGTGCTTTCAGGATCATCCCCGGCCTGGGTTTCCGGCATTCACAGTCTCCGGTGAAATCAGGGTGATGGGGGCAATAGTATACTTCCCGGATGGTGATCCCCTTTTCCTTCAGTTTGTGAACCATCCAGTTGTTTACAATCTTCACGTCTTTTTCCGTATAATAGTTTCGGGCAACCCCTGCCTGGTTCGATACCACAATGATCAGAAAGCCCTCATCCTGGTATTTTTTTAAAATTCCGAAGATTTCCGGGATGAATTCAAATTCATCAACCGTATGAACATAGTTCTTTTCTACATTGATTACACCGTCCCTGTCCACAAAGAGAGCCTTGTTTTTCATGGTTATCCTGCTATTCATTCCAACGCATTCCGGCCCGAAAATTTCCGGGAATTCAGCCGGTTATTCATCTTCAAAAGTAAAAAAATCTTTCTGTGCCTGTTCCAATGTTTCCGGAATTCCTATGTCAATAAAATAATCCGTGAAAACAATTCCGCAAAAATTTTGAGTCTCTACATGGGGTACCAGGTAATCGTTTTCAAAAGAGAACGTTTCGGGGAAGGAGAGATGCATAAAGGCTTCTTTTTGCAGGTAATAGATTCCGCCGTTGATCAGCCCGGGAGTGTGGCTCTCTTTTTTTTCTGTGAAGCCGGTTATTCTGCCCTCATCATTCAATGATACGGTACCATAACGTGACACGTTTTCGAGTTTACGCAACGCCATAACAAGGTGGCATTTTCGCTGAACGGACTGCTGTTCCATCTGATCGAAGGATACCGGGAAATAGGTGTCTCCATTGAGGATAAAAGAGCATGGATTACGTGTATATTTTAATGCGTTTAAGATAGCGCCTCCGGTACCAAGCGGTTTTTCCTCAACGGCATACGTGATTTGCAGGCCCCGGAAACCGGTTCCGAAATAGTCGCGTATGACTTTATGTTTGTATCCGACAGCAAGGATCAGGTGTTGAAAATTATTTTTCAGAAGGTATCGGATCAGATAGGATAGAAACGGTTTTCCGTTCACCAGGGCCATCGGTTTCGGGCGTCCGGTGATTTTTGTTTGTAACCGGGTTCCGAGCCCCCCTGCCAGTATAACAGCTTCCCTTTCCATTAACCAAACAGCTTCTTTTCGACGATCTCACAGAGGATGTGGCCCAGGGTTGTGTGTGCTTCCTGGATCCGGGGAGTATCTGTAGAAGGTACATTGAGCAAAAGATCCACCCGGGTTTTCATTTCCCCGCCGGTTTTACCGGTCAGGCCGATGCAGAGCATCTTTTTATCCCGGGCTGTTTCCAGGGCTCTGAGAATATTGGGTGAATTCCCGGATGTGGAGAGGGCGACCAAAACATCTCCCTCTTCACCAAATCCTTCTATATAGCGGGCATAGACCCTGCTGAAATCGTAATCATTCGATATTGCGGTCATAAAGGACGGGTTTACATGGCAGGCTTCTGCCGGCAAAGCCGGCCGGTCGAAATAAAACTTTCCTGAAAGCTCTGCTGCCAGGTGCTGGGCATCTGCAGCACTGCCTCCGTTGCCACAGAAATAAACCCTGTGTTTGCCCTGAAAGGCTTCTGTGATCCTGGCCGCTGCCTGTTCAATGTGGCTCAGCAAAAGCGGATCCTTTAAAATCTTTTGTTTGACGTTGATGCTCTCTTTTATTCTTTCTTTTATCATTTCGGATTTGTTAAATCGTCCAACTGCTTAGTCCGTTTTTTGTAAACTGAAACGGGGTTATTTCGCCTCCGAAAGTACGCAATGTTTCAATAACCTGAAAACGGGTATTTCCCGGGCAGTAAAAAAACATGAAACCGCCTCCTCCGGCACCTGAAATTTTTCCTCCCAGGGCACCTGCTTTTCGTACGGCGTTGTAGATCGCATCGATCTGACTGTTTGAAACCCCCTGGGCTAACTGTTTTTTGTATTGCCAGCCCTCATGCATGATCTCCCCAACACGGTCGAGATCTGACTTCAGGATCGCTTCTTTGATGCGGACGGCAATATCCCGGGTTTTATGCATGGCATTCACCGACAGGCTGTTTTTCTGTTTGATGCTTTGTTGCTGTTTTTCGATAATCTCCGAGGAGAGCCGGCTGGTTCCGGTATAGTATAGTACCATATTGAATGCCAGTTCGTTCAACACTTCGGTACGTATGCGCAGCGGATTGACGATCACTTTTTCATGATCGTAGAATTCCATAAAATTGACTCCTCCGAATGTGGCTGCGTACTGGTCCTGTTTTCCTCCGGCATAACCCATATCGATTCGTTCAATACGGTAAGCCAGCTGGGCTATGTCGTATTCCCCGAGTGGTATCTTAAGCCATTCGGTAAACGCCCCGACCACAGCGGTTACAAGCGTGGAGGATGAGCCCAGTCCCGATCCGGGAGGGGCATCCACTATGGTCGTCAGCTCAAAGGATAATTTATGCCGGGTATAATCCCGGACGATGCGGTTGTAAATGCCCTTGAGCAGGTCGAGTTTGCCATCCTGAGGAAGGGTTTCCGCGGCATCCAGTTCCAGTCTTTCCCCTTTATCGACCGCATGAATGATGATTTTTCCGTCGGTGCGTGGCTCAATCGATGCATAGGCAAAAAGATTGATCGTGGCATTCAGAACTGCTCCGCCGTAAATGTCTGAATAGGGCGAAACATCGGTGCCCCCTCCTGCAAGTCCCAGCCGTAAAGGCGCTTTACTTCGTATGATCATGATCCCCTGTTTGGTTACAGACTTCTAAGATAGCAGATACCATGCTTGACCACAAGAATTTTTGTTTTTCTTTTTTAACCTGGACCGTAAAGGCTTCTTTGCGGTTGTTTTTCAGGAAGTCGTAGAGGGCATCTGCGATAGCTTCCGGTTCAGGGGATACCACATAGCCGATCTTTTGATCCGGGATCATTTCCGGCAATCCGCCAACCCGGGTTACCAGCATCGGCTTGTCAAACTGGTACCCGATCTGGGTTACTCCGCTTTGGGTGGCTGATTTGTACGGTTGAACAACCATGTCGGCGGCACTGAAGTACAGTTTTACCTCTTCATCGGGGATAAAATCGGTCTTCAGGATGATATGATCCGAAAGATTCCGTTGTTTTATCAGCGCGTGGTAGGGTGCCGGATCGGTATAAAACTCGCCGGCTACAATCAACTTAACCGGGAACTCCCGGAGCCTGGCATCGGCAAACGCCTCAAGCAGCCAGTCCAGCCCTTTGTAGTCCCTTATAAAACCAAAAAAAAGAAAATAGTTGAAATCCTCCTTCAGGGAAAGTTTCTTCAGGGCTTCTTTCCGTTCAAGGGATTCTCCGAAATTATCAAAAACCGGATGAGGGCATCGTGTGGTGGGAAGGTCTTTTCTGAAAAGAGCCACCTCTTCCTGTACACTTTTCGACATGGCAACCATTCCATCCAGGGTTTTGATAAAACAGGAGGTGAGGGAAACATCCCCGATCCGTTTCTCATGCGGGATAATATTGTCTGCAACACCAATGATCCGGGTGTATCCGTTTTTGCGGATTATCCGGGCCAGGGTCCCAAAACAGGGGGCCATAAAGGGAAGCCAGTATTTAAAGAGTACGATGTCGGGTTTTTCTTTTTGAATTCTCCTGCCGGTTTTTATCCACGTGAACGGATTCACCGAACTGACAGACCTTACGATTTCGAGCCCTTCCGGTTTTTCCCAGTCGGCATATTGTGTTTTCCCCGGGAAAAGAAATCCCGGGTACTGTAAGGTGAAGGTTTCAATGCGCACCTGGTACCCAGCCCTGATAAATTCTCTGGCTAACCGCTCGTTAAAGGCAGCAAGGCCTCCCCTGAAAGGGTAGGCTGTGCCGATTATGACAATTTTCTTCATCTGATTTTACGGTTTGCTGTTAGTTTCCGGGCTACAAATTTATCGATAGGGAAGGAGAATTCGTCAGAGTTCAGCGATTTTCTTTTCATCCACCGGAATGACTGGCTTCCGTTGACCTCATCTTTGAAATCACAGGCAGTTTCTGAAATCTTAAAAAACGGAGTTCCCTGCAGTTCTGCCAGGTAATAGATGCTGATAAGCTGTTTCTTTTTAAAGAAAAAAGCGGGCTGGAAAAAATCCGTAGTGTAAAAGTGGCGGATGTTTTTTATTTCCTGGCCGTTGCATTCTTCCCGGATTTCCCTGCGCAGGCAGTCAACAGTTCCTTCCCCGTATTCTAATCCGCCCCCCGGAAATTTGGTCATTTTCCTGTCCAGTTGGAATTCATCGGTCACCAGTATTTCGTCCCTGCTGTTTCGGATAATTCCGTAAACCCGGATGACAAAAGGGAATAATTTCTCAGCCATGCTGAACCTCCTTTTCGATATAGGCAATAATTTCTTCTTCCCGGCCTGGTTCAAACCAGCGTATGGATGGATCTTTCCGGAACCAGGTGAGTTGTTTGCGTGCGTATTTGCGTGTGTTGTTTTTTATTTGTTGAATGGCCTCTTCGAGGCTGATTGTTCCGTCAAAAAAGGCGAACAGTTCTTTATACCCTACGGTGTTCAGCGCATTCAGGTGTTTTTTCGGGTACAGATGCCGTGCTTCATCGATCAGGCCGGTGCGTATCATCTGATCGGTACGCTGATTGATTTTGTCATACAACACCTTGCGGTCACAATTCAGCCCGGCTTTAAGGATATGAAACGGTCTTTCTTTGTTTGTTCCTGAACGGTAAAAAGAGTAAGGTTTTCCGGTCATCAGGCAAACTTCCAGGGCATGAAGGATCCGTTTGGGATTTTTCAGGTCCACCTCATGATAATACTCCGGATCCAGTTTTTTTAACCGAAGCCTCAGGTTTTCCAGTCCTTCGGTTTTCCATGTTGCAAGCAGGGATTCACGCAATTCCGGATCTACAGTGGGAAGCGCATCAATCCCTTTGCAGATGGCATCAATATACAGCATGGAACCCCCTGCCATCACCACGATGTTGTGCTTCTGAAAAAGGTTATCCAGAAGATGCAGAACCTCTGTTTCAAACATACTGGCATTGTAATACTCCGTGACGGAACGGAACCCAATGAAATGATGTTTAATCTGCCGGAGTTCCTTTTCGGAAGGAGTAGCGGCTCCGATGCGCAACTCCCTGAAAATCTGCCGCGAGTCGGCAGAGATAATTTCAGTCTGAAAAGAGTCTGCAACCCGGAGCGCTGTTTTTGATTTTCCAACTCCTGTGGGCCCCAAAATGACAACCAGTGTCTTTTTATCCATATTTTTCCTGCCTGTGGTTCAGGAATGTAATATAGGCTTTTTATGGGGAAGAGACAAAAGGAGCAGGGAAAGAATCAGGAACCAGGAGACAGGAAAAATTAATGGATCAAAGGGATCAAAGGGATCAAAGGGATCAAAGGGATCAATAGATCAATAGATCAATAGATCAGATGGATCAGATGGTCACTTGTTGCCCGATTTGCAAACTATTACACTGTGTTTTATCTTATTCCTCTGAGCGACTCTGTGTAATACAGCGCGAATCCGGCATCCGAAAATAGTTCCTCTTCATTGCCCGCTCAGTAGTAACAACGGAATACCATTGATCTATACTGATCTATACTGATCTATATTGATCCATATTGATCCATATTGATCCATATTGATCCATATCTATACTGATCTATATTGATCGTTTTTAATCATTGGATCTTCTTGTCGTTAACATCATGAAAATCAGTGGATATCTATGGTGCTCTGCGTAAAAGTTACAAGAATCAGGTATTTGGAGAAACGGGAATATTTCGCTAATTTTAGGGCAAAAATAGTATTAACATAAAATTAGAAAAAATGGGAAAAGAAGCAGCAAATGTATCATCTGTTGATAAAGTCAAACTGTTGGAAATGTTAAATGCAGCCCTTTCCGAAGAGTGGCTTGCCTATTACCAGTACTGGATTGGTGCCAGGCTCATGGAAGGGCCGATGCGCAGTGAAGTGGAACCTGAACTTCTGGTGCATGCGGATGAGGAATTAAATCATGCCGTAATGGTGGTGGAACGGATAATTCAACTGGGAGGAACCCCGGTGATTAATCCTTCCGACTGGCCTAAGCTGGCAAGCTGTGCCTACGAAGAACCATCCGATCCGTATGTGGAAACAATCCTGAAGCAGAATCTTACCGGCGAACGATGTGCCATAAAAAGGTACCAGGAGATAGCCGATTTTACAGCCGGCAAAGATCATTCAACGCATCAGATGGCCGTTCAGATCCTGAATGATGAACTGGAACATGAAGATGATATTGAAGCCTGGTTAACCGATCTCGAGCGCATGAAAGAAGAATGGAAAAAGATCAGGATGTAAGGGGAAAACGGTGAAACGGTGGAACGGTGGAACAGTGGAACAGTGGAAAGATGAATAGTGGAACAGTGGAATAGTTGTCGTTGTTATCAGTTGTCGGTTGTCAGTTGTCGGTTGTCGGTTCCCGATAGGAAATCGGGACTCCGCTTCGCTTCGTGTCGGTTGTCGGTTGACAGTTGACGCTATGAAGAGTGTACCTATTTAACAACGATCTTTGAGTTCATATAAAAATTTTCTGAAAGGGAAAAAGCAATCGCATCTTCCTGCTACTTTAGTTCCCTTTTTAACTCATTGAGGCCATACGGTTTGGAGTGTAGGGTGAGGCTTCCATCGATCAGAAACAGGGTGGGGGTGGCATACACATTGTAGGTTTCTGTTACCTCTCCGTCCCAGCCTTTGAGGTCGGAAAGGTGAATCCACGATTCGATGCCCATTGCGTAAACAGCCTTCTGCCAGTCTGAGTTCAGTGTATCCAACGATATGGCTGCCACTTTCAGGTGCATGGATTGCGGGTCGGCCAGCCACTCTTTTAATTCAGAGATTACCTCCAGGCAATGAGGGCACCAGGAAGCCCAGAACAATAACAGGGTAGGTCCTTCGGCGATGTGGGACAATGACACAGGATCCCCGTTGATATCCATAAGTGTGAAGTCAGGAACGGTACGACCGGGAAGCATCCGGTATGAATTCAGCCTTCTTTCCAGGGTGGTTTTTTCGTCGGTCAGACAGCTGGTACTTCCATAATTTTCTGCAATATGGCTCAGGGCTTTGTTCAATTGTAGATTTTCAAAGCCCCGGACAATATAATCGAGGATCAATTCATACACAGCCGGGTTTTCACTGACTTCTGCGAACACTACATCCACCGCTTTGATGAATTCCTCCTCCTGTTGTTCACGGGAAAGCCCGTATTGCCCGTACGACTGGATGTAGTGGATCACTTTATCGGTGTAAATGGAGGTATGGATCAGTTCCTCATCCGTAAAATCAAGGTTCCGGAAGTAGGTCTCCTTGTAGAACCTCTGTCCTTCCTCCTCGGATAGATAGGCATCCACCACCGGTTCATGATACAGGTTCATGATCCGGGAAGCAAAAAGCCCTTTGTTCTCTTCCACCGATTGGGTGACAAACATCTCTCTTTCCATCATAGCAAGATTGTACTCATCCCTTTTTTCGTTTCTGTCCGAAGCATTGTTCCGTGGATTGTTCATATACTGTTTGAGACGGTTCAGCCATTGGCGGTACATCTTTTCCTTTTTTTTGAAGGCAAACCAGGCTTTGTTCTCTTCCGATTGATGGATAATCAGTTGTTCTTCCGGATTGTTAAAATCGGTTTCCACAAAAATATTCTCCCTGTTAAAAATAAGATCGATTTGCACAGGAGGTTCGCCCATCAGTTCAGCATACCGTGTTTGCCCCGGAATGATCCGGTACATCCCCGAAGTGGCATGTTGAGGAAAGCGGTAGGTAAATTCCCGGGTAAGCATGACACCCGGGAGGCCGTCCATGCTTTTCAGACTGTCGAGGAAGATAAACCGGTCACCCCTGACCTTGCCGAATGCGATGGAAGAATGGGGATGGTTGTCCAGGACAATTCTTAACTGGTAGGGTTGAGAATACCCGGAAAAGGGGATGAAAAGAGAAAACAGAATAAAAGTGCAAATCCTCATAATGAATAAATATGAATTTTCTTTCTTGTTCCTCTATTGGCATAAAAATACGGTTTTTTTGGAAAGGAACGAAAAATGAAAAATTGTTGACGGTTGTCGGTTGACAGTTGTCGGTTTGTCATTGTTGTCGTTGTTACTACTGGCCATAACCATGACAACGCGAGCGAAGCGAGTGGATAACCATTGCTGAAAGCAATACTATTTTATTATTAATGTTATTGTTTTCAGCCTTTAAGGCTGAGGCACGGATTACAAATCCGCGCCAGCACAGAGATCTATATTGATCCCGCTGATTGAAATGAAGCGGGATTGATCCATTGATCTTTCTGATCCATTGAATTCTTATTGATCTTTTGAATCACCTTTCCACCTTTCCCCCATAGCACCGTAAAACCGACAACTGACAACTGACAACCGACAACCGTTCCACTGAATCACGATTTTGTCCCAAATCGGGAATAGCTCCTTTTCAATCGCTCTTTCAGCCCGTTTTCTTCCGGGGATTTACTCCAATTGATTTGTAAAGATTAAATGACAGAGATGCCCTGTACCAGAGGTCATTAGATGCGTGAATCTTGTAATAAATGAGGCTATACATTCTGAAAATTATTTCTTTTACGATTTAATGGATGGCTGCGGATCATCGGTACTGTTTTTGTAATAAGATTTGCTAATTTTGTAATGGCAATTTTGCCGGAATACAACGCAAATCGGAATTTGATATAAAGATGGGCAAAACATGGGTTTGAGGATATGGGATATTTACTGAAAAAAGGGTGGAAGAAAGGGTATGCTGTTGCATTGACGATCCTGGTCGTGAGCCTGTATGCTGCTTCCGGTATCTCTGCAGTCGATGAGCTCCCTGAAAACTCCGTATTAAGGCACATCCGTTATCCGGAAAGGGTCGCCAGGGAAGCTGCTGTTGATTTTGACGGAGGTTCAGGAACCCAGGGAGATCCCTATCTGATTTCCACGATTGATCAGTTGCAGTCGATTTCGAATAACAGTGCCCACTATAAACTTACTGCCAATATTGATGCTTCTGCTACGGCCGGCTGGAGCGGAGGCAAGGGGTTTAGCCCGTTGAATTGGTTTAACGGCAGCCTGGATGGAGATGGACATTCCATAACCGGACTGGTCATCAATCAATCCAACAAGAGCAATATGGCCCTTTTCACCAGCACTGGCTCTGCAGCCATTATAAAGGATCTGGACCTTGTCAATGTATCCATAACCGGGAAGACAGGGGTTGCAGCGTTGGTGGTTACCCTTGCCGGAACCATACAGAATGTTACGGTGTCGGGAACCATCAACGGAACAGGAGTTAGTGGTGGGTTGGTGGGGCAGTCCAATTCAGGAACCATCAGCAACTGCAGCGCCAATGTTACGGTTACATCAACCGGTTCTACGGTGGGCGGCTTGCTGGGCTACAACAATGCCGGCCTGGTAACCAATTGTTTTTCCCTGGGATCCGTATCTGGTGTGAATGAAGTTGGGGGGCTGGTAGGAAAAAACGAGGGAACCATCGAGAGCAGTTATTCGGAAGCAGATGTTACAGGTACGGGCAATAGTGTGGGTGGACTCATCGGGCTCAACAACGGAGGAACGGTGGATGATACCTACGCCACAGGGGATGTCACCGGAGTGAATTATGTGGGCGGATTGATCGGGGCAGATAATTCATCCTCTGCAATCAGCAACAGCAGTTCATCGTCGGTTGTCACCGGGGTGAATCAGGTAGGCGGACTGATCGGATGGAAAAACGGAGGATCCGTTACGGGTTGCTCCTCAACCGGCGTGGTGTATGCCGAGTCCAGTGCAGGAGGACTGATTGGATTCATCGGCTATCAGACAGCCATTATTTCCACCTGTTTCTCAACAGCCGATGTATACGGTGGAGGTTCCGGAACCGGAGGTCTCGTAGGCATTGCTCAGTCGGCTACCATTACCGACACCTATGCCATGGGAGATGTCAACGGCGAAGAGGATGTAGGTGGTCTGGTGGGGGAAGTGTTGTGGGGAGGATCGGTGATTAACAGCTACTCCAGTGCTACCGTGAACGGGGATGAAGATGTAGGCGGACTGGTTGGTTCTTCTTCAGGCGACAATACCTATATCAATTCCTATTGGGATGTTGAGGCTTCCGGTGTGGATGAGAGTGCCGGGGGGATTCCTTTGGGAACGGATCCGATGAATGATGATACTACCTATGTGAACAACGATTGGGATTTTTCGGATACCTGGATCATCCTGGAGGATGTCAACGACGGGTATCCCTTCTTTTCGAGCAATATGACCGCTTTCGGAGCCTATTTGTGGAGCGGGGAAATTGATACAGACTGGTTTAAAGCCGGCAACTGGGAAAACGAAGTGGTCCCTGTGACCAATGGCAAAGCCTATATTCCCGATGTGATCAATCAACCTTTCCTCACTGCAAACGTGACGATCTGTAATTTGTATATTTTTAATAACAGCCTGGTAACAGTAGGACCTTCAGGGGGGCTTTCCGTCACGGTGAAACTCAAAAACGATTCCGGCAGTTCCGGTTTTGTCATTGATTCCGATGAGGATGAATCCGGATCCCTGAATTTTCCCGGGGCTGTATCTGGCACGTTAAACCGCAGAATGTACGGCGGTGCGGAGCGATGGCATATGATCTCCTCTCCGGTTGCTTCCCAGGCCATTTCTCCTGAGTTTACTCCTACGGTGGCTGCCGGTACGGAAACGAAAAATGTCTTTTTTTGCTGGCATGAGCCGGATTCAAGCTGGGTTTATTTCAATCATCCGGATTTGTGGAGTGCCGCCAACGGAAGTAATAATTTTATTCCCGGCAAAGGGTACCTGGCCATGTATGAAAATGCCGGTGAGGAAAAACAGTTTACCGGAAGCTTGAACTACGGAACAGTGACCGCCAATGTAACCAGGACATTGGCTGTGGGAACGGATCTTGCCGGGGTCAATCTGCTGGGAAATCCATATCCCTCATCCATCGACTGGAAAGCCTCAGGGTGGGGCAGAAACAATCTGGTAACGAATGGCAGCGGATACGATCTGTGGATCTGGAGTGAAACCAACAACAACTACGGAGTGTATAATTCGGGGGCTTCGTCGAATTACGGCACCAACGGCGTGTCGCGGTATATACCGCCCGCACAAGGATTTTTCGTGCATGCCTCGGCCAACGGAACCGTATCCATGAACGATGCCATCCGGGTTCACCAACCCGATGACTGGATTAAAAAGGCTACCATAGAGCTGCCCATAGTTCGACTGGCTGTAACTTCTGAGGAAGGGCACGGAAAAGATGAAATAGCCGTCGAATTTGAACACAACGAGTTGCCTTCGAGGAGCCTCAAGAAATTCAGCCTCATGGAAACAGCTCCCAGCCTCTATATCCCGCATGAGGGGAAAGCCTGGTCCCTCTGTCTGCTTGATACCCTGGAGAAATATCCGGTCCTTCCCGTGGCATTTAAAGCCGGAGCCAAAGGCAATTATTCCATAACGGTTGAGGGGAATCCCGGTGATTTTGACTTTTTGTTGCTTAGGGACAAGCAGACCGGGTTGCGTCATGACCTCAAGGCCAATTCCCCCTACACTTTCTACAGTGATCCCAGTGATCCCAGGGATCATCCCGACCGGTTTGTGCTTCAGCTTAAAGAGGGACATTATGCAGATCCTTTTGAAGAATTTCCTGCAGATGTTTTTTGGAACAGCCAAAAACTGGTTGTGGACCTGCGGCTCGTTGAAAAAGGAACATGCACATTGGAAGTGTTTGATATCAACGGCCGAAAACTGATGCAGCAATCATTGGATGCCGGTTCCGTATACCACATTCCATCCCCCTCCATACGGGGAATTCTTATTGTCCGCATGACAGGATCGCAAGGGGTATTCAGAAAAAAGCTGATGGTTTTTTGATTTTTTACTGATTTATGGTTTTTTGAATTACTCCAACCCCTGATGCGTTATTAACAATTCATTGTTAATATCAGAATTTCCGAAGTCTTTAATGGGGAATCACCCTATACTATAGGAGACTGACTCTTTGTACTTTTATATATAGTTAAACAGTAAAAAAACCAATACTATAAAGTACAGAGATGGTAAGTGTTTCAGCAAATAGCATGACCGGGTTGTTAACAGGAGCACTGATGGTTCTTGGGTTAACCCTCAGTGGACAGGTTACTGTTACCGGTCAAGCATTTGCTGAGATCGTTGAAATGTCAGAGATTGCCTCCAGTGCCGATTCGTATGTCTCCGTAGATAAACAGGATGCAGGGAAAACCTTCGACATGGGGGAATGCCTGATGAACGGAAGTGCCAATTCCTGTATTTCAGTGACGTGTGATTTTACAGACTTCAAAGATATCGATGGAAATGCAGCTCCCAACGGCCTGGATTTTTATGATCAAAGCCGGGATATCACCCTGGATGGCCGGGGGAGTCATGTTTTCAAAATTCAGGCAAACCTCGATGCAGACTTAAGTGAGTCTTCAGAAAGCCAGTATTCGGGAGAATACAAGGTAACGTTTCTGTATAACTAAAGCAAGGGATAAGGGGAGATCAATATGGATCAATATGGATCAGTATAGATCAGTATAGATCAGTATAGATCAATATGGATCAGTATAGATCAGTATAGATCAGTATAGATCAGTATAGATCAGTATAGATCAGTATAGATCAGTATAGATCAGTATAGATCAGTAAGGATCAATAGTATTCCGTTGTTATGGTTGTCGTTGTTACTACTGAGCGGGCAATGATAAGGAACTATTTCCGGATGCCGGATTCGTGCTGTATTACACAGAATCGCTCAGAGGAATAAGAAAAACACAGTGTATCACTGTGTAATAGTATGCAAATCGGGCAACAAGTGACCTTCTGATCTATTGATCCATTGATCTTTTAATTCCTTTTGTTGGCGCGGATTTGCAATCCGTGCCTCAGCATTAAGTCTGAAAAAAAACATGAATATTAAAATCGTATTGCTTTCAGCAATGGCACAGATTACAAATCTGCGCCAGCAAGGGGTGTCACTAACAACCGTCAACTGACAACTGATAACCGACAACTGACCCCGTTGAAATATTCTCCTTCGTCGAATTTCACGGGGCAAGCAACCGTCAACCGTCACGAAGCGAAGCGGAGTCCCGATTTCCTATCGACAACCGACAACCGACAACTGATAACCTTCCCACTTTTCCTGATTCTTTATTCTTCCCCTTCAAAAGCCGTTATTTTTCTCAGGACAAATTCCAGGTCATCCACGATGTCGCCGTAATAGGAAGGTTTGATCTCGAAAGTTGTTTTTTCCGGTTCCGATGTGAAGGACAGCCTTTCCAGCTGGGTTTTATCCACTTCGGAGAAGTATTTTCCGGGGGGTAATCCCAGGTAGGTGAAATAGCCTCCGGCTTCGCTCAGGGTTGAATGTACAAGCGTTCCGTCTTCCTGATAAAAATTCACCACAATACGATCCTGACCCATTATTCCCTGTTCATCTTCCACGAAAACCATTCCATTGACTTCCCCCATGGGCAATACCGGGATGTATACCTTTTTGAACTGGTTTGGATCGAAAAAAATCCGGAAGGTACTGGTTTCCAATTGCCAGGAGATCTGTTCCAGGCTGGACTCATCGAGGGTAAGAAGATAGCTTGTATACGGCTCCAGTTCCGTTACCCGTATAAGTGAATCCTGGATATGCTCCAGCATCCTGCCTCCGCTGATCCGGGTACTTACTCCGGGGGCCAGGGGTTCGCCTTCTTCTTTCACCGCGTTGTGGTTCAGGTCGATAAACGGGATGATCGTGAGTCCCCCTCTGCCTATGGCGGAACGGTTGGTTGCATGGATATGGCCGTTTCCGCTTCCGAAAGCCAGGCTTCCGCGCAAGCCCTGATTGGACGAAAACTCGTCCGTGCCAAAGCGCGTGGAGAAGCTGGACTGGGCAAAGGAGAGATCCCAGCGGAATGATAGGTTCACACTCCGGGCTGAGGCCACCAGGTTCTCATCATACGACAGCGCAACAAGCCCCGAACGGGAAATCCTTTTTTCGATCTGGGTATTCAGGGATATGAAGGAAAAGGAGGAAAAATTAAACTGGCTTTGGGTGCGGAGAGAGATCCCGCGGCCAAACCGGATTCCCATTCCGTAATTTCCGTAAATAAGAGGTTTTCCCTCGCTCACCCAGTTGGCAAAGGTGGTCAGATTGGCATTGACTTTCCCTATATAGGTGGAAAAGGTCATGTCGGCCTTGTTATAGGTTAACCTGTCGTACACATTCTGTTTAAACGAGAGGCGGGTATTTCCCCTCAGGAAAGAGAGCCGTAGCGGCATAGACAATGTAGCCTCCCTCTCTTCCAGGTAATTGAACCGGATGGCTTTCTGTCCGGGAACATAGCGGGTATAATTGATTTCTGCCATCATCCATGTGGGATGGTAGGTGGCAACTCCTTTGGTACGCACTCCGTATGCGTACTCCACCTCAAGGAAGACGTTGGTCAGCGGGGTAACCTGGGCAGACAGAAAAGGAATTCCCTTTCCATCTTCTATGGATGTGAGGTATTCCATGCCTCCTCCCAGGGTGGCAAACCGGCTTAATCCGTATAATACCTGAGCCCGTCCAAACTGTGAATGGTTGTTGTCACTTACAATTCCTCCCGAGACGGTATATTCCAGCTCTCCGGAAGGCAGAAAACTAAAGGGTACATTGATGGTTTCTTTCCGGGAACGCTCTTCCCCGTAGGGACCATAAAATTTCAGCTGAATTTCTGAACTTCCATAGGACATGGGAATTTCGAAGCTGTAAAAACCCGAGGCATCGGCCGTCTGGTAATCCACAAGCGTGTTGTTTATATAGAGTTCCACCGACCATTCGGGTTCGGTATAGTCGCTGAGGGTGTAGGATCCGAAAGAACGGCGGTAGGTGGTGGGTGCATTGGTGATCTGGAATCCGTTCATCGGGTCGTAGATAGAGGCAATGGATTGGGGATTGACTTTACCCAGCCTGGCCTGCCTGAATAATGAGGATTGGTTGTTGGCCCACCGCCAGTTGTATTGCTGGTTTCGCATCTTAAAGCCATCGCGTGTGGAGTAGTTGAGGACCAGGTTGGTTTCACCCCCCAGTACTTCCGCACCTACCGCCAGAGAACCCCGGATGTCATTCGGACTCCGGGAATATTGCGTGGCATTAAGGGCCCAGTCGACCATCCCAAAACGAAGCAGGTGGTAGGCACGATGAAGGGTTGTATCGGCCTCTTCCCCGGCTTTATCGCTGAACTGGTCGATGTTTCTGCGAAACTGTTCAAGCTTCATTTCCCGGATCACAGGAAGCTCCATCTCCGGTTTTACCTCTACAGAAAGGGAATTAAAATGAAAGGTGCTGTGCAATCCGAAAACATCCCCAAAGACCTCTGTGGCAAGATAAAGGCTTGTTGCACTGCGCGTGATCTGGGAATCTTTGAGTTGGATGGTTCTTCCCTGGTACCGGATCTCTTTCCTGACATAATCAATCAGATAGGGTTGGCTCTCCTGAACAAAAAAACCGGAAAGAGAATCATTGGGGGGGGATACTTCGTATTTGATCCGGATGAACTGAAACAGGTCGGTTACCGGTAGATAAAGCTGGTTGCTTTCATATTCGTACAGCGCATCGACATCAAACCCTCCGACTCCTTCTACCCGGACATAGATCAGGATCTCCTCAAATGCGGGTTCCTGGCCTTTGGATGCCAGGAAGAGAGGCAAAAGCAGAAGGACCAGGATTATTTTTTTTTTAAGATGCTTCATCCGGATGTGCAAAACTGATGGGAAAGGATTATATACTTTGTTGTTTCAGTCCGGGACATCTATTCCTGTATAAAAGTAACCTCAAACGATCCGGAATAATCCCCGGCCGGATTGGACGAAGGCGATCCTACCTGCAGGGTTCCCCCGATATAGACCCAGGTGTGGAACGGATGGCTGGCATTGGTAACAAACTGGTCTTCCGATTTGTCGGTAGGCCCGATCACCATGGTCATGGAACCTCCTCCCCCTACACGGGTCAGGGTGGCGGTAGCCGAATAATTGATGTGAACCATTCGCCCCGGTAAGAGCTCCACAATCAGGCAGGCCGGATAACAATTTCCCCCCGAATGAATGACCCCTCCTGTGGTAGAACAACCTCCCGAAGGGGTTACAACAACGGTTCCTCCGGAAGCTGGGTAAAATTCACCAAAATTCAGTCCCTGGGCCTGATAGACGACGATGTTCCGGGGGGGAGGAAACGGCATATTCTGAGCCCCTGATTTCAGGAATATCCCAAACAACAGAGATCCGGTGAGGAAAGCGTACAAAAAGATCGGTTTACCGGAAAAAAAGGTGTATTTTTTTTTATGGCATAGAAGGGTCTTAAAGCGATTAAGGCAATATATATTCGGTATCTGCATATACTTCAGTGTTTACATCGCCGGCACTGGTATACCGTACGATCAGTTTTCCCTGGTCCAGGGTTGTTTCTTCCGGTACTGAAAGCGTCAGGCCAAACTGGCGCCGGTTGTTTGGAGTATATACTGCGATTCCCCTGACGAGACCCACCTGAACCGGATCTTCTCCCGGGGCCAGGTAATCGACCGTAAGGTCTCCGTATACCGATTGGTTGCCCTGGCGGTTGATCACCATGTGCAACACCTGTGTGGTATCTTCAGTGGTTTCCAGCGACAGGTCGCTTAGGGAAACCTGGCAGGAGGTGTTGCCCACGCGGATGATCACCGGAATGGTAATTCCGAAGATCGGGGTGAGGCGGATTCCGATGGCGGTGCTGTCGGCCAGGAGTTCCTCTTCCCCCAGGGGCCTGACCTTGGGCGTGGCCCTGAAATAGATGTGGGAACGGTATTCCCCTTCAGGCATGTTTCCTGAACGCCGCAGTTGCATGCGGATCACCTGCGATTCATCGGGCATCAGGGTTACGGTACGCGGAAAAAACCGGAGATACGGATCCGCAAACATCTGCCCCGGAAGGGGCTCTGTGATCTCTTCAAAACGACCCTCTTCCGTCATGTTGTACTGAACAAAAGAGATCGTATAGGTGGAAGTATCCTGCCCCGTGTTGGCCAGGGTGATCTCCTGGCGTTGTTTGTTGCCTTCAAAGACGATCCTGCGGGGTGTAATCATAAGATCCCCCTGGGCAAGAGTGCATACCGGGGAAAAGATCATTGAAAAAAAGATTCCCCCAATCAGACCTGTTAAATAACGCTGTAAACTACCTGAATTTTTCATTTGTTAATGATTTAGTATTTTTAAGGGTATCGGATGCAATTGAAACCTTGATTATCTGTTCACCGGTGGTTCCCATCCAATTCACGGATCTCACCTGGTTTGAATTACATTCTGTTGTTCATTTAACAATGATTTTTTCAAATCTACAAAAAAACTTATAAAAAACACGTATGTGGCAACATTTTACTACCCCGGAAAGATGATTGTCAGGCAGTTTGCATCCCAACAATGCATTATCACAAAATACAAAAGAGGCTTAACTTCTTATGTTGCAGCCTCTTCATCGTTTTATTATTCGAAAAAATCAGTTATAGGCAAACGTAAGGGAAAAAGTTCCGGCATACATTCCCACCGGATTTTTATCGATGGGGCCCACCGTGAGGGTGGCGCCCAGGCTGATTTCCAGGGATCCGTTTTCTTTTATTTTTACATTTTCACTGGCCGGGGGCATTGTTACCCATTCGTGCACCAGCATATACTGACCGCTGTTCTGATTGGAAAGCATCACGTCTCCAACGGGTAATTCAATGGATATGTTGGCATTTGGTATGCCAACGACCTTAAACCGTCCGGGGCTGTGAAAATCTCCGTGTGCCAGGTATACTCTCCCCTGGGCCGTACGCATCCCTTCGGGAGTGATAATCACTTTTCCCCCTTCATCTTCGGGTGCAAAACGGCCGAAATTCAATTGGTCGGTTTCGCTGGCAGTGAGTATCTCGGTTACTTCTGCATAGACGCTGGCTGTAAGGGTGGCTTGTCCCCTTACGGTGACGGCCATGAACAGGCATAACGTCAAAATCAGAATCGTACGGCGGTGCATAATCAGTTTTTTTATTCTTGTTAATTCAAATGGTTAATCGTAGGTTACAGTCACATTAAATGTGCCTTCATACACACCTGCAGCCTGGTCGATACCTACTGATAAAGTAGCCCCTACC
>Ga0307422_1000176_pt1 | contig 37236 bp, 35 predicted proteins | sample SalMarWE160290MG_FD_202153 | JGI IMG/M metagenome (GOLD analysis project Ga0307422, IMG submission 202153) | Salt marsh sediment microbial communities from the Plum Island Ecosystem LTER, Massachusetts, United States - WE1602-90 | ecosystem: Environmental > Aquatic > Marine > Intertidal zone >...
GAGAGCCGCTGCAGGGCCTCTTTGAGCTGCATGCAATCGAAGGGAGCGAGCCCCCGCGCACCGGTCAAAAGGGGGTATCCCCGCAAATCGGAGATCATGGTATCCGCCTTGTTTTCGGTCAGGGGCAGGATGCGAAGGACGGTATCGCCGAAAATCTCGGCATAGGTGCCGCCGAATCCCAGCATACCCACCGGGCCGAAGCTTTCGTCGACCGTCCCTCCGAGGATCATCTCCATCCCGTGTGACACCCACCCCTGTATGAGGATACCGTCTGCAAACCCTTCTGCCTGCGCCTGCTCGGTGAGCGTGGCAAAGGCCTCCTTGAGATCGCGGTGATCGTGGATGTTGCGTACCATGACGCCCCGATCGATCTTATGAAGCGTACTGGGAACGTTGATCTTTAAACCGACGGGATACCCTATCTCATCGGCGTGCGCGAGGGCCTCATCTACATCCCGGCATACGGCCGATCGAGCACACGGAATGCCCGCAGCACCCACAATCTCCAGTGCCTCGCTCAGGAGGAGGGGCCTCTTTCCCGCGCGCGCCCTGTGCAGGGTTGTTTGGATCGTGTCTCCATCAAAAGGAAGAGAGGGAGGAGTTCCTTCCTCCGCCCGTTCCCTGTCGCGCTGATAGTGATCCCTCGATACAGCAAGCGCGCGGATTGCGTCGAGGGGATCGGCAAACATAGGAAAGGTAATGGACTGCTTGATGCGGACGGCATCACGTTCATTGTACATAAAACAGAGGGAGATCGGTTTCTGATATTCCCTGCACAGACGCTGAAAGGCCTCTCCCAACGGTATCGTCCGTTCAATATCCCCCTCGGCGGCGGCGCCGTGCTGAAAGAATATGCCATCGGCCCCCTCTTTGAGGACACCCTCGGCGACCTCGGCAAAAAAATCGAAGTTGAAAATATCGCCCAGATCTAACGGATTAGTACGCTTGATCACCTTGGGGCCGGATTTCTCCTGTACGGTGTCGAGAAACTGCTCAGAGAGGGGATGCAAGGTGAAACCATGTTCCGTTGCAAAATCAGCGGCCGAGATAGCTACCCCCCCTGAGCGGGAAACGATCACCAGGTTGCCTCCGCGCATAGGGGGGAGGCTGAGGATCTTCACCCAATTGACAACATCACGGATAGTATGGGCCCTGACAATGCCCGCCTCCCTGAAGGCGGCATCCACCACGCGGTCGTCGGTCGCCAAGGCCTGGGTGTGAAACAGAGCGATCTGGCTGGTGGCGGGGTATCGGTTCACCTTCTGGACGACGATCGGCTTGGTCGACTTCGCAGCCAGTTCCATGAGTTGGCGCCCTCTAGTGATACTCTCCAGATAGAGGACGATGATCTGCGTCTCATCATCATCGAGGAGATAGGCAAGGTAGTCAATCTCATCCAGATCCAATTTGTTCCCCACACTCACCGCCTTGCTGATGCCGATGTTGCTGCTGCTCAGCTGGTTGACCAGATTATACATGACCCCCCCGCTCTGGGCCAACACGGAGACGGGACCGGGCTGTAAGAACTCCTTTCGGAAAAACGCAAAGGGTGTTACCAGAGAGGCGTTCATATTGATAATGCCCAATCCATTGGGGCCCACCACGCGGATCCCCCACGCCCGGGCCCTGCGCAAAAGCTCCTCTTCCAGTTCTCTGCCAGTTTCTGAAAGCTCTCCAAATCCACCGGTCTCGACGACGACCCAGGGGACCCCTTTACGTCCGCACTGGTCAACGATATCGGGTATCAGTGCCGCCGGCGTAATGATGATTGCCTCGTCGATTTCCGCGGGGAGCTGATCCACCGAGGTGAGGATCTCCCTCTCGCAGACCGTGCCGCTGCTGGACCCGACGGGAAACACCTCACCGGCAAAGCCGAACCTGACGATATTCTCCATGATGTATCTGCCGGCGTTCGTGAGCCTCTCAGAGACCCCAATCACCGCAATGCGCTCCGGATAAAACAATTTCTGCATTACACTCTCCCCTTACTGGTTTTCAGAGATCTCCAGACCCTGAAGACCCGTCTACACCAGAACATGCAACTCGTCTTGTTCTCGTAGGATACGATTGTGGGGATTATAGCAAAGATAGTCTCATGAAACGCCATGGTGTGCCTAAAGAGGGCTTCCCGTCCCATCTACCAGAGATAACAGTTCGAATATACCAATCGCTACAATCCGCTGTTCAACAACCTGGCTCACTATCGTTTACATATCTTGTAACTCTCTAATTATACTACATTTAATGAATATGCGCAACATGTTTTTCTGTTACAGATTTCACATGATCATAGGGCGATTGTCTTGGTTGGTCTCACCAGGTACCGCAACTTGACATTCAGTTCCCCCTCTGATATTTCTCAGAGCATGAAACTCGTGAGACTTTTCGCGGCAGTTATCATCATGGTCTCCTTGAGCTGCTGCAACCAAGGTCAAGGCGGCAAACAACCCGATCAGTTGCTCGAAGCCGAGGATACCCCCTGGGAAAACGGGCAAGAGGTTGAAATTTCCGGCGTCATCTATCCTTCCAAGGCGGACGCACGCTTTTATCTGCAGACCGAGGACGGCACGGGTACTCATATTAAACAGGGGACAGATATAGATGTATTGGAGGCGGGAACGAAACTGCGAGTAAAGGGTACTATAGAATACGTACCGTATGAGAAACCAGAGGATTATGATGAAAAACGATATGGGGTGAAGTTCCCGCAAACAATTTGTTATATCGCTGTTGAAGAGTTTACCATAGGGGATGGACCTTGACCGCGCACACCACCTCCCCGTTGACCGTCGCACGGTCCTGACGGCAGGATCGACATGGGAAAAGAAGGGCAGTTAAAGAATTCCGCCATGCCGAAAATAAGGGAAATAATCGTCCATTCCTTTCCCAGCCGGTGTCCCTACTGTGACGCAGTGGTGCAATACCCTGACCTCCAGCCGGGTGAGCATCGGATCAGGTGCGAACACTGCCGACGGGAATATATCAAGATAGTGGGACCCCTCAACGAAGTACCCCTAACCAACCAAAGGAAAAAATAACTTCAAAAAAATATATGTCTTGCAGAATGCTCGTCCCGGCTTCTGCGGGATTGAACCATTCGATGGAAACGTGTATCCTCATGGGCAGAGACGAAGCAAACACCTATGGATAGACTCTTTGAAATCATAGACGCCCTTGCCGGCCCCCTGGCTCTTGCCTCCAAGGACAATTTCTCCCGCCTCCCCAACATCAAGGGGCTGGAGGACCTGATCACCAGTCTGACCCAGGAGGCCATCCCCCTTGCCCCGGATCCATCGGTTCAGGCCAAGCTCAGGGAATTTCAAAAGAACTTCGCCCATTTCGAGGAGGCCACGGAAAGTGAACAAGAGGACCAGATTAGACAGGGAGAACGGTTGCTGACCGAGATGAAGGAATTGCTGGCATCCAGGGGTGCGGACGAACCCTCTCATCCTGGCGACATAGCGCGTCTGCTGCAAACCTCCATACAATACGTCAAAGGGGTCGGGCCGAAGATCTCTCAACTCCTCAAAAAGAAAGGTATCGAAACCATAGAAGACGCCCTTTTCAACCTCCCCATCCGGTATGAGGATCGTCGGGAGATCAGGAGGGTGGCGGATCTCAGCGTAGGCGAGCGCTGTGTGGGGTGTGCCGGGGTGATCGCTGCAGGGGAGGTAGTCTACCCCAAGAGCCGCCGCAGGGTCTATGAGGCCATCCTGGGGGACGGAAGCGGCGTTATCACCGCCAAGTGGTTTCAGGGGATCAAATATATCAGGGGCCGCCTCAAAAAGGGCGACCAGGTCATCTTCTGCGGTGAGATCCGGGGGTATCGGGGACAAAAAGAGATACACCACCCGGACCTGGAGTGGGTGGAGGGCACGGAAGAGGATTCCATCCACTTCGGGCGCATCGTCCCAGTCTATTCCGAGACCGAGGGGCTCTATCAGCGCCGAATCAGGGGGATCATGCACCAGGTGGTTCAGAACGCCGCCTCCAAGATAACGAGCCCCATCCCCCCCCAGGTGAGCACGCGATGCGACCTGATGCCCCTTTCCGAGGCCCTGTGCGAGGTCCATTTCCCCCAGGCCTATATCGACGTCGAGCGGCTTAACCTTCAGACATCTCGACCCCATCAGCGGCTGGCCTTCGAGGAGTTCTTCCTCCTCGAGCTGGGCATGGCCCTGCGACGCAGGGGGATCACCCAGGAAGAGGGGATCGCCTTCCAGATCGCCGACACCCCCACAGCCGACAAACTCCTGGAGCGGTTCCCCTTTAGCCTGACGGCGGCCCAGGAGCGGGTGGTCGCCGAGATCAAGGGGGACATGGCCGAACCCCACCCCATGAACCGCTTGCTGCAAGGGGACGTAGGGAGCGGGAAGACGGCGGTGGCCCTGATCGCCTCGCTCATCGCCATCGACAACGGCTACCAGGCGGCGGTGATGGCCCCCACCGAGATCCTCGCCGAGCAGCATTACTTCAACCTCAGGGAGTGGTTGGAGGGAGTGGATGTCACGATCTGTCTCTTGACCGGAAAGGTCAAAGGGAAGGAACGCGATGAGCTCTACCAGGCCATCACCGAAGGTGAGGCCCACTTGGTGGTGGGAACCCATGCCCTGATCCAAGAGGGTGTCTCCTTCAAGAGGCTGGGCCTGGGGGTGGTGGATGAGCAGCACCGCTTTGGGGTGATGCAGCGGGCCCGTCTCAAGCGGAAGGGGACGGTGCCGGATCTCTTGGTGATGACCGCCACACCCATCCCCCGCACCCTGGCCATGACCCTCTACGGCGACATGGAGGTCTCGGTCTTGGACGAGCTCCCTCCGGGCAGGGGTCCCATCGCCACCAAGGTCTATCGAGAAAAAGAACGTGAGGAAGTCTATCAAAGAGTGGGTGAAGAGATAGCACAGGGGAGGCAGGCCTATTGCGTCTACCCCTTGGTGGAGGAGTCTGAACGGATGGACCTGCGGGATGCCACCCAGGGGGCCCAACGCCTCCAGGGAGAGGTTTTCCCCAACGCCACGGTCGGGCTCATCCACGGCAGGATGAAGGGTGAGGAAAAAGAGCGGACCATGCGGGCCTTTCACCAGGGGGAGATACAGATACTCGTGGCCACCACCGTCATCGAGGTGGGGATAGATTGCCCCAATGCCACGGTCATGGTAGTGGAGCACGCCGAGCGGTTCGGCCTCTCGCAATTGCACCAGTTGCGGGGGAGGATCGGGAGGGGACCGCACCCATCCGTATGCCTCTTGTTGGCCGTTCCCCGGCTTGGCAAGGAGGCGTGGCGCCGCCTCAAGGTAATGGAAGAGACTACCGACGGCTTCCGTATTGCCGAGGAGGACCTGGCCATCAGGGGTCCGGGGGAGTTTCTGGGGGTGAGGCAATGGGGACTCCCCGACTTCAGGGTGGCCAACCTTATGAGGGATGTCCGCCTCCTCCAGCAAGCCCGCCGGGAGGCCTTCGCCCTCATCGAGGGTGACCCCCAGCTCACCCTAGAGGCACACCTGCCCCTCAGAGAAACCATCCGGGCACGGTGGCAGGAGCGGCTGGAGCTGGCATCCGTAGGGTAGAGAAACCTTGACATACCCCCCCTTTTTGTTATTAAATGCACAGGTTGTAAATAGGGAAAAAGGAGGTCCAATATGGCAACACCGGTGACGGTACCCATGGTAGGGAAAATAGTGACTGTTAATGTGAAGGTCGGGGATCAGGTACAAGAAAATGATCAGGTGGCTACCTTGGAGGCAATGAAAATGGAGATGCCTGTGGTGGCCCCGGTGTCAGGGACCGTGAAGGAAATCAATGTCAAAGCAGGGGACGAGGTAACGTCGGATACCGTCCTCATGATCATAGAATAAGGAGACAGGGGTGCGGTATGAGCACATCCTCCATGAGGGGCACAAAGCAATAGCCACCATAATGATCGACCGCTTTCCGAACAGCGTCCTCGATATCCAGACCATGCGGGAGACGAACCAGGCCCTTCAGGAGGTCTCGGAGCACCGGAGAGAGCTCAAGCCCGTGGTGATCACCCATGCAGGGGATAAGGCCTTTATGGAAAAGCACAAACCAGTCTGGAAAGGAGTGTAACGGTAAGGACCGGAATGATCGCGGCAGGGGTCGACATCGGGTCTCTCTCCACCGAAGCTGTTATATTCGATAAAAATAAGGGGATTCTGGGATATTCAATCTTCTTGACGGGAGGCTCCAGCAAGGATGCCTCCCGCCTTTCCTTGAAGCAAGCCATCGAAAGCGCCAAGGTCAAACAGGAGGAGGTCCGGCGGATCGTCTCCACCGGCTGTGCCCGCGAGATCGCCGACTTCGCCGATAAAAAGATTACCGAGATCACCTGCCTTGCCCAGGGGGTGAGTTACCTTCATCCAGAGTGCCGTACCGTCATCGACATCGGCGGGCAGGATACCAAGGTAATCAGGGTGGATGGCAAGGGGAGGGTGCTGGAATTCGATATGAACGACAAGTGCGCCGCCGGCACCGGCAGGTTCCTGGAGGTCATGGCCAAAGCCCTGACCGTAGAGCTCGACCAGATGGGGGAGCGATCCCTCCGGTACAACAATGACCTTACGATCAGCAGCATCTGCACCGTCTTCGCCGAATCGGAGGTGGTCTCCCTGGTCTCGGAAGGACAGCAGGTGGAGGATATCCTCCATGCCATCCACAACGCCGTTGCGGACAGGACCATCGGGCTCCTGGAGAGGATAGGAGAACTGCAGCCGCCGGTGGTCATGACCGGAGGGGTGGCAAAAAATATCGGCGTGGTCAAAGCCCTGGAGGCAAAAATGGAAACCCCCCTCACCATCTATGCAGAACCGCAGATCGTCGGGGCCCTGGGCGCTGCCCTTCTTGCCTTGAATGGTCTTTAACAGGAAGAATCACCTTCCTCAAATTAATTTTATATTTTCCTATGACAGCATCGGTCTCCGAACGAATAAAATACTTGACTCCCTTTCAGTAACCCTGCTAAGGAATCATCATCCATGAAAAAAGGCGATAAAGCAAAAGGCGGGATCTTTCAAAGGCTGCGGCGGGGTCTGACCAAGACCCAGGGGCTGCTGGTCGGCGGCGTCGATGACCTCTTGCGACCGGGCAGGGGGATGGATGAGGCCCTCTACGAGGAACTGGAGGAGATCCTCATCGTGGCCGATGTAGGGGTGGAGGCAACCACAAGGCTCATCGAAGGGGTGCGACGTGAAGTGAAAAAGCAGGGGATAACGGACGCCCACGAGGTTCTGCCCCTCTTGCGCCACGAGGTCCTGGAGATCCTGCAGCCCTATGAAGCCCCTTTCTTACTCAAGGGGGCGGATGACGCCCCCTTTGTGGTGATGGTCATCGGGGTCAACGGCACGGGGAAGACCACCACCATCGGCAAGCTCGCCCACCGATTTGGCTCCCAGGGGAAAAAGGTCGTGGTGGCTGCGGCCGATACCTTTCGGGCCGCCGCCATCGAGCAGCTGGAGATCTGGAGCGAGAGGGCCGGGGCGCACTTTGTCAAACACGCCAGCGGGGCCGATCCCTCTGCAGTGGCCTTTGACGCGGTGAAGGCCGCCCGGTCGAGGAACTGTCACCTCATCTTCATCGATACCGCAGGCAGGCTCCATACCAAGGAAAACCTGATGGAGGAACTCAAGAAGGTCAAGAGGGTCATTGGGAGGGAGCTCCCCGGCGCCCCACACGAGACCCTATTGGTCCTCGATGCCACCACCGGCCAGAACGCCGTCGTCCAGGCCCAGACCTTTCATCAATCTCTTGAAGTGACGGGGATCGCCCTGACCAAGTTGGACGGCACGGCCAAGGGGGGGATTATCGTCGCCATCGCCCAGGAGCTAGGGATCCCCCTGCGCTTTGTCGGGGTGGGGGAAGGGATAGAGGACCTTCAGGATTTTCAGGCCGAGGTCTTCGTCGATGCCCTGTTCAGCCAAACCAGTTGAGAAAGTTGCCATGGAAACAAATACTACCAAGGCCATCATCTTTGACTGCGACGGGGTGCTGTTCGACTCCAAAGATGCCAACATCGCCTTTTATAACCGCATCCTCTCGCAATTCCACCTTGATCCCATGACTCAGGAAGAGGTGGAGTACGTGCACGTCAGCACGGCCGAGGGCGCCCTTCGATATCTCCTCGCCGCGAGAGACAGAGACCCCCGGATCGTGGAACAGGTCCTCAACCATCGCCCCCGCATAGACTACACCCCCTTTATCCACCTCATGCACATGGAACCCAATCTCAAAGAACTCTTGACGGCCCTCCCGCACCACATCAAAAGGGCCATCTCCACCAACCGCTCCTATACCATCGGCGATGTCCTACGGATCCACGGATTGGAGGGTGAGTTCCACCTGGTGATCTCGGCCCTGGACGTACAAAACCCCAAGCCCCATCCTGAGTCCGTCCTCACGATCCTCCGCCACTTCGACCTCTCCCCCGCAGAGGCCCTCTTTGTCGGGGATTCTGCGGTGGATCAAGAAGCGGCTCAGGGGGCTGGGGTCCCCTTTATCGCCTACAAAAACCGTTCCCTGCAAGCCGAGTACCATATAGACGACTTCCTGGCAATCAAGGAGATCGTCACCCCTCAAGAAAAAGGATAAATTCCCCCTCAGGCAAAATCAAAGACCCTATGTTGGGCCTTAGTCTCCAAGATGGCATCGATCTTGGTCTGCGTTTCTTTGCGCTCCGGACTTGCCTCCCATGCCTTCCATTCGTCGACGCTCCTCCAGGTGCTGATGACCACATAGAGGGTCGGATCGTCATGGGCACGCAACGTCTCCCCGGAGATATACCCTCGGGCGAACATCGCCTTGGCCCTCATCTCCCGCATCAAATTGGCCAGGTCCGTATCCTTCCCCTTCGGAACACGTCTCTCAATAATCACCTTCACCGCCATCGATCGTACCTCCCTCTTGAGTACTTCCGTGCTTGGATTATACCACGCCCAGGTCGTGTTGCAAGCGTGAAGGCACAAGAAGTCTTCTCTTGGATGGACAGAAGCGAGGCTTCTATGATACCTTGTCCCCATGAAACAAAAACGAATCGCCTATCTTGATTGCTTTGCCGGGGTCAGCGGGGACATGGTCTTGGGGGCGTTCCTGGACCTCGGCCTCCCCCCGGAGGTCCTTGATGAAGGATGGCGGATGCTGGGGCTGAAAGGAGTCCAGGTGAAGGGCCAGCGGGTCAATCGGGGGGGAATAATGGGGACGCAGGTGGAGGTTAAAGGTAAGGGCACGTTCAAAAACTATAGAGAGATGAAAAAGGCGATCGATGACTCCGCGCTCCCCTCAGGAATAAAAGAGCTCAGTTTGAAGATCTTACATCAATTGGCCCAGGTGGAGGCCGGTATCCACGGGATGGAGATTGAAGAGGTCCACTTCCATGAGATAGGGGGGATCGACACCATTGTCGATACAGTCGGCGCCGCCCTGGGGGTCTCTCATTTCGGATGGGAGACCATTCTTTGCTCCCCCCTCCCCTTGAACAGGGGTTTTGTGGAAGGAGGGCACGGCCGTTTGCCCCTGCCTGCCCCTGCTACCGTTGCGTTGCTTAAAGGAGTCTACATCGTACCTGCCGCTGTGGAGGGAGAGACCGTCACCCCCACGGGCGCTTCCATTGTGACCGCCCTGGCCTCCGGATTCGGCCCCCTGCCGGAGATGGAGATCACCGGCGTGGGATATGGCGCCGGTACCAGGGACACGGAGGGCACGCCTAACCTCCTGCGGATCATCCAGGGGATACAGGTGGAAAAACAGCAGGAAGGCATATGGGTCCTGGAGGCGGACGTGGATGACATGAACCCTGAGCTCTTGCCATATCTCAACCAGCTCCTGCTCAAAGAGGGCGCCATTGACGCTGTGTTGATCCCCATCCAGATGAAGAAAGGCAGGCCCGGTTTTACTATTCGAGTCCTTGCAACTGCCGCGCAGCGGGAAGGATTGGCGCAGCTGATCTTGCGCGAATCCACCACCCTCGGCGTCCGAATGTATCCTGCTGAGCGTATGACCCTCCCCCGAGAGGAGCGGGAGGTAGAGACCCAATATGGTAAGATCAAGATAAAGGTAGCCCTTGACCAAGAGGGAAAGATCATCAACCTGATGCCGGAATATGAGAGCTGCCGCCAGGTTGCAGAAAAAAAGAAGGTTCCCTTAAAAGAGGTCTATCAGGAGGCCATTGCAAAGGGGAGAGAGGCATTTAAGCATGGGGGGGGGAATAGGCCTTTCATAAAAAAGGGGGTTTAAACATGGGCGTCTCAAAAAACAATATAACAAGATGGTTATTAATATCAGTAATAATTGTATCTATATCCTTACTTACAATTACATGCAGTAAGGAATCTTTTTTAAGTGGGCCTGCAATCGATCAACGTGGGTCTTTTCTTTCACCAAAGGGAGGGTGTAAGGCTTCATTAGAAATAAAGGATGGCGGGTTTTTAGGTTTGACAATCGTTTCTAAATCCGATGGTCGTCGCAGTGACACCATTGATGAGGTGACAGGAATTATTTGGATTAGTGAGAACAAACTTTTATATTCAGTAGGCTCAATATATGGCATTCCAGGGATATTCGTTTTCGATTGCAAAACAATGAAAAAGGAGAGGGTCCTTGGTCCAAGAAACCCTCATGGAACTGATTATATTAAACTAAAGGAGTTTTCAGAAGGGACGGTATACTTTTATTACTCGCCGGATGTGGAATTAATGGATTATGATGAATTTAGAACGAAGAAATATTTATACCAAATAAATCTTGACGGAACGGGATTTAAAAAGGTGCACAATAAGTAGACAAGAACAAAGAAATCAAAAATTGAGGAGGTGGATGATGAAGCATTTTGTTCAATGTTTGCTCGTTGTTTTGGCCGTCGTTTTCATAAACCAGGTTGCCCAGGCTATTGAAATAGGCGCGATTCCTCCCACGGTAGAGTTAAAAGAAAAACTGGGGGGACGGCTGGATGGAACGCCGTGGAGCAGCGCGGAGTTGCAGGGGAAGGTCAGTGTCCTCTTTTACGTCGATCCTGACGAAAAGGATACGAACAATGAAGCCAGCGAGGCACTGAACAAAGAGAAGTTTTCCGACGATACGTACCAATCGTTTGGGATCATTAACATGGCAGCAACCTGGATGCCCAATTTTGCCATTTCTTCCGCCCTTAAAAAGAAACAGAAGCGTTATCCCAAAACCATTTATGTGCGGGATTACAAGAAAGTGCTGGTGGACGCCTGGAATATTGCCGACGATAGCAGTAATGTTCTCGCCTTTGACAAACAAGGGGTATTGATCTTCAGAAAAGACGGTAAGCTCAATGCGGCGGAGATCCAGATGCTCATCAAGGTCATCCGCGAGCATCTGTAATTTTTCTGCGGTCTTTAAGAAAATCAATCATGGTTTATAGTTGGGACGTGGGGCATAGTTCAAGTTTTTCACTTTTTACAGACGGCTGAGTTTTGATAATTATGAACAACGCCCCCGGGGAGATCTTTCTTCTTTACTCTTGCACCTTCTTGAGAAAAACAGTTCCTTGAAAACCCTTATCCGTAACATGCCCTTCGAGCTTCAGCTTACCATCACCCGTGCGCAGTTTTAAGTCCAGCTTCCTCTTTTCTTTGGCCAAAAGGGGGAACAAATGGGGTCAAGGGTTCTAATACAACGTCTTAATGGAAAAATCAACGCATACCTCCCTCCTGATGATGAGATTAAAATTATAAGGAAAGGGATACTGAAATCGCCTCCTTTATTCCCCTGGCATAGTGGGCGACATGGGTGACCAGGTCAAATGTTCCAGAGTGCTCTTCTATCATCCGCACCACGGCACTGCCGATGACGATACCGTCGGCAGAGGGGGCGATCTCTTTTGCCTGCTGGGGGGTGGATATGCCGAAGCCGACCACCAGGGGGAGGGCAGTTACCTTTTTGATCCGTGCCACGTCTTTTGCGACCTCTTCAACTTTAGGCTTGGCTGTTCCGGTCACGCCGGTGATGGAGATGTAGTAGAGGAAACCCGTGGCATGAGCGGCAATTGCCTTCACCCGCTCGGTACTGGTTGTGGGGGCGATCAGGGAGATAAAATCTATTTGCTTGGGATCTGTGTACTGTCTGAGCTCGGCGGATTCCTCGGGGGGGAGGTCAACGACCAGGATGCCGTCCACCCCCACCTCTTTGGCCCTCGCGGCAAATCGCTCCGGGCCATAGCTCAAGATGGGGTTGTAATAGCCGAACAGCACGATGGGGATCTCCGAGGTCTTTCTTATAGATTCGATCATCGCGAGGATGCCCGCAAGAGTCGTACCGTTTTTTAAGGCCCGCTGAGAGGCGGCCTGGATAATGGGTCCGTCGGCAGTGGGGTCTGAGAAGGGGACGCCGATTTCCAGGCAATCCACACCAGCGGCATTCAGACCGAGCGCGATCTCCTCGGTCAGCTCTAAGCTGGGGTCCCCTGCCGTGATATAGATGACGACGGCCTTTTCGCCCTGTGCCCACAGGGAACTAAACTTGTTCTCGATTCTGCCCATGATTACTCCGCCTCCGCCCTTTCAGCAATAATCCCCGCATCCTTGTCCCCCCTGCCGGAGAGGTTGATCACGATGATCTTTCCCCTGTCCAACTGGGGGGCCAGATGCATGGCATAGGCCACGGCATGGGCGCTCTCCAGGGCGGGGATGATTCCCTCGTATTCGGAGAGGGCGATGAATGCCTTGATCGCCTCCTCGTCATCGATCGTAACGTAGCTGGCCCTGCCCGACTCGTGAAACGAGGCGTGCTCCGGCCCCACGCCGGGGTAATCGAGGCCCGCGGCGATGGAGAAGGCGTCGCGCACCTGGCCGTCTTCATCCTGCAAAAGATAGGTCTTGTTCCCGTGCAGAACGCCAACCCCCCCTGACGCGATGCTCGCCGCGTGCAGGCCGGTCTCCATCCCCTTGCCCGCGGCCTCCACCCCGATCATGGCGACTGCCGCATCGTCCTTGAAGGGATAAAAGAGTCCCATGGCATTGCTCCCCCCGCCCACGCAGGCGATGAGAAAATCGGGGAGCCTCCCCTCCTTTTTGAGTATCTGTTTCTTTGTTTCCCGCCCGATGCAGCTCTGAAAGTCCCTGACCATCAGGGGATAGGGATGCGGCCCTGCCGTAGAGCCGATGACGTAGAAGGTATCCCGCACTCTGGCAACCCACTGGCGCATCGCCTCGTTCATGGCATCCTTGAGCGTCGCCGTGCCAGCGGAGACCGGCGTGACCTCCGCCCCCAGGATCTTCATGCGAAAGACATTGGGCGCTTGTCTCCTGATATCCTCGTCGCCCATAAAGATCTGGCATGCCATACCGAAGAGGGCGGCGACCGTGGCCGTAGCCACACCGTGCTGGCCGGCACCGGTCTCTGCGATCACCCGCTTTTTTCCCATCCGCCGGGCGAGGAGGGCCTGCCCCAGGGTATTGTTGATCTTGTGGGAGCCCGTGTGGCCGAGGTCTTCCCTTTTGAGATAGATCCGGGCCCCGCCCAGTTCCTCAGTAAGGCGTCGGGCGTAATAGAGGGGGGTCTCCCTCCCAGCATAGTCCTGCAGATAACGGTTGAGCTCCGCCTGAAAGGCCTTGTCCTTCCTGGCCTGAAGATACGCCTCTTCCAGCTCAATGAGGGCGGGCATCAGGGTCTCGGCTGCGTAGCGCCCGCCGTAGATGCCGAAGTGTCCTTTCTTATCCGGCCATTGTCTACCCATAGTTCTACCTCTCAGTAGATATCAGATATCAGAATTTTTGTAACGCTCCGTAGAAAATAAGTTCCCTTCCTCTCCCCTTGAGGGGAGAGGGGAAAAAGCTGATTTTTCCCGCTAATGGCGGGATTCATGGATGTCGCACCGACATTATTAATTACCTGCCGAATATCCCCGCATTTTCCCCCCCTACCTTGCCCACGAGCTCGATGATCTCTTTGACCTTATGATGGTCCTTTCGCCCTGGTGAGTGCTCAACGCTGCTGTTGACGTCCACGGCATGGGGAGAGCAGTGCTCGATGGCCTCCTGGATATTGGCCAACGACAGCCCCCCGGCAAGGATGAGGGGGTGGGTCTCTTTGACCTTGGCGGCCAGGGCCCAATCCGCACGTTCACCCGTCCCGCCGTGGCGTACGGGATCGTACGCATCCACCAGGATGGCCCGGACAGGGTACGCTCCTAATTGCTCCACATCTGCTTCCTCCTTGAGGGCGCAGGCCTTGATCACCTGTGATCGCGGGAATCGGCTACAAAAGGCAGGAGATTCTGCACCGTGCAGCTGCACCATGTCCAGGCCGCAAAACGCGACTATGTCCTTGACCTGCAGGGGGTTCAGGTCCACGAAAACGCCGACCGTGGTGATATCGGTCGGAAGCTTCTTTATGATTTGTTTGACGGCCTCCGGTGCCACGTAGCGGGGGCTCTTCTGATGGAAGATAAAGCCGATGGCATCGGCCCCACACTCTGCCACAAAGGCGGCGTCTTTCTCAGTGGTGATCCCGCAGATCTTTATCTGTGTCACTGCTCTACTCCACCCAAGAGTTCCCTGAGCTTCCCCCCGATATCCTCGGCCCGCATCAATACCTCACCGATCAAGAAGCAATGGACCCCTGCCTCCATCAACCGCCCAATATCCCCTCTAGTGGCGATGCCGCTCTCCGTCACCACAGTCCTGTCGCTGGGGATAAGAGGGGCCAACTTCAGTGTTGTCTGTATATCCGTAGAAAATGTCTTGAGGTCCCGGTTGTTGATGCCGATGATCCCGGCCCCTGCGGCCAGGGCCTTCGCTAGTTCCTCTTGGATATGGACCTCGACCAGGGGTGCAAGCCCCAGTGTCTCGGCCACCTGGATGTACTCCCGCAATACCCCTTCCTCCATGAGGCTGGCGATGAGGAGGAGGGCGTCCCCCCCGAGAAACCTGGTTTCATAGATCTGATAGGGGTCGATGATAAAGTCCTTTCTCAAAAGGGGAAGACTGACGGCCTTTTTAATCTCCGACAGATAGCGCCCCTTTCCCTCGAAGAATCCCTCATCGGTGAGGACGGAGACTGCTCGGGCCCCGTTTGCCTGATAGATGGCGGCGATCTGAAGGGGGTCAAAGTGCTCCCTGATCCTCCCCTTGGATGGTGAGCTCCTCTTTACCTCGGCGATGATGGAGCAATCTGAGGTGCTGATGGCCCCCCTGAAATCGCGGACCGGAGGGAGATCAGCTATCGCCCCTTTCAATTGGGCAAGGGGTATCGTTTCCTTTAATGAGGCCACCTCTTGGCGTTTTGCCGCCACTATGCGATCGAGGATTGCCATGTTCCTCAGCTGTTGCTCATCTCGATGAGGGCCTCCAATTTCTTCATGGCGGCCCCGGAATCGATGTATTCCTCGGCCATGGCGACACCCTCTCGGATATCCCCGGCCTTTTCCCCCGCCATGAGGGCCAAGGCGGCGTTGAGCAGGACGATCTTTCTGCAGGCCCCGTCCTTGCCGGTCAGGATATCCTTGGTAATCGCCGCATTGGTTGGGGCGTCACCGCCGACAAGCTTCTCCCCCTGATAGGTCTCGCCGAAGATCTCGACGGGATCAATATTATAGGTGGTGATGAGGCCGTCCTTTAATTCGGAAACGCGCGTCTCCCCCGTCACCGTGGCCTCATCCAGACCGTCTGAGCCGTGGACCACAAAGGCCCTCTTGGTCCCCAGGTTCTTCAGGACCCCGGCGAACATCTCCGTCAACTGGGGGTCATAGACCCCGAGGAGCTGGGCCGTGGCCCCGGCGGGGTTCGTCAAGGGCCCCAGCATATTAAAGATCGTCCGCACCCCGATCTCCCGGCGCGGCTCGATGGCGTACTTCATGGCCCCGTGGAGTTTGGGGGCAAAGAGGAAGCCGATGCCGATCTGCTGGATGCATTCCTCGACGATCTCGGGTCCAACGCCGATGTTCACCCCCAGGGCCTCCAGAACATCGGCGCTTCCGCAGCCGCTGGAGACGGCTCGATTGCCGTGCTTCGCCACAATGATGCCCGCCGCCACCACCACGAAGGCCGTCGTGGTGGAGATATTGAAGGTGTTCATGCCGTCCCCACCGGTCCCGCAGGTGTCTACGATGATCGAAGAGCGGGCATCGATCTTCGTGGCCTTGGTGCGCATGATGCGTGCGGCCCCGGTGACCTCTTCTACCGTCTCGCCCTTCATCCGCAGGGCGGTGATGAAGGCGGCAATCTGCGCGGGTGTCACCTCTCCCCCCATTACTTCATCCATGGCCTGCATCATCTCTGCTTCGTTCAGGTCCTCTTGGCTGACCACTTTGGCAATGGCCTCCTTGATCATGGTGATTCCTCCTTTCTCACCTCGTGCTCGTTAGTCATCATGCCTTCTCGATCATGGCCAGAAAATTCTTCAGGATTCTCTTTCCGTTAGGTGTGAGGATCGATTCGGGGTGGAACTGGACACCTTCCACCGGCAATTCCTTGTGCCTGACGCCCATGATCTCCCCTTTCTCGGTCTCGGCGCTGATCTCCAGGCAGTCGGGGAGGGAATCCCTCTCCAAGATCAGGGAGTGATACCGGCCTGCGACGAAGGGATTGGGGAGCCCCTGAAAGATCGTCCGTCCGTCGTTGATGATCTGGGAAGTCTTCCCGTGCATGATCCTCCCAGCCCTGATCACCCCGCCGCCAAAGGCATAACCGACGGCCTGATGTCCCAGACAGACCCCCATGATGGGGATGGTCGCGCCCAGTTCCCTGATCACCTCAACGGAGATCCCCGCCTCGTGAGGGGTGCCGGGGCCGGGTGACAGGACGATGGCATCCGGTTTCAGCTGGCGGATCTCATCGATGGAGATTACATCATTGCGATGAACCACCACTGCGCCCCCGAGCTGGCCGATATACTGGACCAGGTTGTAGGTGAAGGAGTCGTAATTATCGATCATCAAGATCATGGTTGCATTCCTATCACGTGTTGTTCTTTTTGGTTATCTCAAGTCCCGAGGCGGCCATATCGATGGCCTGCATCATCCCCATCGCCTTATTGACGGTCTCCTGATATTCCGCCTCAGGGTCGGAATCGGCCACAATCCCTGCGCCTGCTTGGATGTAGATTTTTCCATCCATAAGCACCATGGTCCGAATGGTGATGCAGAAGTCCATGTTCCCCGTGTAGCTGAAGTAGCCGACTGCCCCCCCGTAGGGGCCACGCCGGGCTGGCTCCAGCTCATCGATGATCTCCATCGCCCTGATCTTCGGTGCACCACTGAGGGTTCCTGCCGGGAAGGTGGCCTTGAGCACGTCGAAGGCATCCTTGCCGTCGGCCAGTTGCGCCTGGATATGGGAGACGAGGTGCATGACGTGGGAGTATCGCTCCACCACCATGTATTGGTTGACCTGCACACTGCCGATCCGGGCGATCCTGCCCAGGTCATTTCTTCCCAGATCGACGAGCATGACGTGTTCCGCCCGCTCTTTGGGGTCTTGCAGGAGTTCATCGGAGAGGTGTCTGTCTTCCTGCTCGCTCTGCCCCCGCCGCCTCGTGCCGGCAATGGGGCGCAATTCGGCGACACCCTCCTCCAGGCGCACGGTGACCTCGGGGGACGAGCCGACGAGGATAAAGTCCGCGAGCTTGAGGAAAAAGAGGTAGGGGGATGGATTGATATACCGGATGGCGCGGTAGAGATCAATGGGGTCCGCGCGGTGTTCTTTTTGAAATCGTTGGGAGAGGACGACCTGGATGACATCGCCGGCAACGATATAGTCCTTGGCCCGTCGCACCATTGCCTTGAAGGCCTCCGGCTGCATATTGGATTGCGGGAGGATATTATCTGTCGCATCGGGGGGAAGGTCTCTCCTTGCCGCAGGGGCCTTGAGTATCTCGATCATGCGGTCGATCTTCCCGACTGCCTCGTCGTAGATCGCTCGGAGATCGTCCCTCCCCTTGGTAAGGGCGCAGGAGACCACCTTGATGGTGTGTCTCACATTGTCGAAGATAATGAGGGTATCGGTAATGAGGAAGACCGCATCATCGGTATGGAGGTCTTTCGGGGCCCGCGCGGGGAGTCTTTCACAGTAGAGGACCATATCATAGCCGAGAAATCCCACGGCCCCCCCATAAAACCGGGGGAGCCCCTCTACGGGGACGGGGCGGTAGCTGTATAATAAATCCTTTAATAATCCCAAGGGATCTCCCCCGTGTTTGTGGGTACGGATCTCCCCGTTTTCCTGAATGATGACATCCGCCCCCCTGACCGTGAAGATCATGTGGGGATCAGATCCCAGGAAAGTGTACCGCCCCCACTTTTCCCCCCCCTCCACGCTTTCCAGGAGGAAGAGATGGGGCTTGGCGTGCAGCTTCATGAGGGCGGAGACCGGTGTCTCCGTATCCGCCAGGATCTCCCGATAAATGGGGATCAGGTTTCCCTCCTGTGTTAATCGTGTAAACTGCTCGAACGTCGGATAGTGCATCGATATAGTCCTTCACCCGTGTGCAATAAAAAAGGCCGTCTCATGATCACGGCCTTTGTGTCGATCGATACGAACAAAAAAGGCCGTGGGACTTTGAGAGGTCCTCCACGGCCTTTTCTCTATGGCAGAGAATCAGCGGTGGGCACACCTCTCTCCTTTGTCCCACCACCAATAACACTTACTCATCATAATTGTCTCGTTCATGTTCTCGTTTTGCTCCACAGATTATAAAATCTGTTTATCAGAGATTGAAGGGCATGTCAATACTAAAATTCTATAGACCGGCGCCCATAATGTCTACCTCAGCTTCGTCTTGGCCTCCTCCATGGTTGCGGTTACGGTCCTAAATTGAGCGGGATATTTCCCCAGGGTATAGACCTTCAGGGCCTCTTCAAAGGCCCTGACCGCCCGGGCCGCATTCCCGTCCTTATCTTGGACCGCTGCCAGGGCGGCGTAGGCGTTACCCAGGTTGTTCTGGGTGAGGGCGTAGTCCAGGGGATATTCGTTCAGGGTGTAGACCTTCAATGCCCCCTTGAAGTCCCCAACGGCCTTGAGGAGGTTACCCTTTGTATGCTTGACTTCTGCCAGGGCCCTATAGGCATTGCCGAGGTTGTTCTGGGTGCTCGCATAGTCCAGGGGGTATTTCGCAATGGTTCTGATGGTCAGGGCCTCTTCAAAGGCTTGGACGGCCTTGGCCAAATTCTCATCTTTGTCCCTGAACTCGGAGAGGGTGCCGTAGGCAGCCCCCAGGTTGTTCTGGGTGGCGGCATAGCCGACAGGATATTTGTCACGGGTGTAGACCTTCAGGGCCTCTGCAAAGGCCTCAAAGGCCTTGTTGAGATATTTCTCGTTATCCTTGGTCTCGGCAAGTGTCCTATAGGCATTGCCGAGGTTATTCTGAGTGGTGGCGTAGTCGTCAGGGTATTTTTCAATAGTCCTAATTTCCAGGGCCTTCTGAAATGCGCTAACGGCCTTCAGAAGGTTTTCCTCCTTATCCCTCACGAGGGCTACATTATAATAACAGACCCCTTGCCCGTTTTTCACGGTGGCATAGAGTTCCGGATCTCCCCTCGCTGATACCTTGTTGGCGATATCATTGTAAATCACCAAGGCATCTTCAATCATATTCTTTTCCAGGAGCCTGTCGGCGTTATTGACGGAGGTCATAAATATGGCCCGGTAGATTTGTTGTTCTCGGTGGCCAAAGAAATAAAAAAGGACGACCCCTACCAAAAAGGCCCCGATAAGACCGCCTACTATCCCAATAAACCACGGACTGTTTTTCCCCCACTTCATGGTACTCGTCTTCTGTGTGGGTGCCTTTTTTTTGGGTGCTTTCTTTTCGGATGCTTTCTTCATTGTAACCCCCATAATGATTCAGGACATATTTTTATTAAGATTACCACAGTGCTCTCACATCGTCAATAAAAACACCTTGTTCGCGTACCGGCAAAGCAGGCCGCTCTGAATACGTTACGATTTCCACAGGTTCCTTCCTTCCATCAGCGTGGTGAAGGCCCCGACATCCCCCTGTTTGATCACGCCCGTCACCTCGGACAAGGTTTTTTCATAGAGCTCAAGGATTTTATCAGTGTATGGGTTGAGGGTGATGATATCGGCATAGAGTCTCGGATTGTTGGTGAACAGCTCCTTGATGATGGCGAGCTTTGTGGTGAAAATAGGGGTGGTGAACTTCTCCAACTCCGCCAGATCGGCCCCCCATTCCTTCATGATCATCCCCATGGTTATCGAGTTCAGATGGTTCAAGACCTGAATCAGGGCCATCATCTCATCGTGCCTTTCAGGGGTCGTCTCCATAAGGATCGCGCCATGTTTTTTGAGGATATCCCTCGCCCAGTCGAGCCATCGTTCGGTCCTGGCGGGACAGATGCAGATGGTATGGCCAGCTACGGAATCCACCCCAGGGCCAAAGAGGGGATGGAGGCCGAGGACCTCTGCGGGAGATGCACGCAGCATGGCCTTGACCGGTTCCGCCTTGAGGGAGGTAAGGTCCATCAAGAGGGCGTCTTCCCTCATAAATGGTCCGACCTCCTCGATGATCTCCGCAGTAACACCGATAGGGACGCTGACGATGACTACCTTGCACTTTTTTGCCATCGCCGGGATGTCGAGTCCTGTGGTTCGCCCAGCACAGTGGACGGTATATCCTTCACCCCGAAAGAGATCGGCGAATATCCGCCCCATCCCCCCGGTGCCGCCGATGATCCCAATATGGAGATCCTCCATATTATGTTCCTCCCGTGGGCCCCAGTGCCTGTTGCCGTAAAAGGTGATCCGCCAGGCAGATGCCCACCATGGCCTCACACACGGGGATGATGCGGGGTATGACCGATACGTCGTGCCTCCCGTGGATCGATACGGACGTTGGCTTGCCGTTGATATCAACGGTCTCTTGGGCCTTTTCGATGGATGAAATGGGTTTGCAGGCGGCCCTGATGACGATCTCATCGCCGTTGGTGATCCCCGCGTTGATACCGCCGGCGTGATTGGTCGCAAACCCCTCCGGGGTGATGGGGTCATTGCACTCAATGCCGGTCATACTGGCCGCCTGAAAGCCGACACCGATCTCAACACCTTTTACCGTCCCGATACTCATGAGGGCCTTGGCGAGATCGGCGTCGATCTTATCGAAGACCGGCTCCCCCAGGCCCGGGGGGCACCCCCTGACCAGAATCGTCACGATCCCGCCGAGGGAATCCCCCTGCGAGCGCGCCTCTTCAAGCCTCTCCTCCATATGCGGGGCCGCTTTGGAATCGGGGCAAAAGAGGGCGTTTTTCGCGATCTCGGCGAGGGAGAGCTCTTGGGCGGCGACGCCCCCCAGTTCCTGGGTGTAGGCGATGACCTCGATCCCTTGACGGGCGATCACCTTTTTGGCGATGGCCCCGGCCGCCACCCGTGCCACGGTCTCCCGACCGGAGGCGCGACCGCCACCCCGATGGTCCCGGATGCCGTATTTCCGGGCATAGGTGAAGTCACCGTGACCGGGCCTGAAGATATCCCTGAGTTCTTCATAGGCAGTGCTGTCAGGATCCTTGTTTCTGATGATAAGGGAAATAGGGGTCCCGGTAGTACGCCCCTCAAAGGTGCCGGAGAGGATCTCAACCAGATCCTCCTCCTGCCGGGGGGAGGTCGAGGAGAGCTGCCCCGGTCTCCTTCTTTGAAGATCCCCTTGGATGTCCGCTTCCGTCAGGTCGATGTTGGGGGGACACCCGTCCACCACGACGCCGAGGGCCTTGCCGTGGGATTCCCCCCAGGTGGTGACCCTGAACAGGACGCCTATTGAGTTCCCTGACATATGCCTTCCTTTCCGTGGACCTATTTGTGTACCTATGACGAGATCATGAGGTCCTGTGAGACCTCCCCGCCTTGGACGACAGATTCTGCCGGTCGAGGGCGGCGCAGACCTCATCGGCAACGGCATCGATCCCCTTGCCTGCGGTATCGATAATGCAATCGGCCACCTCCTGGTAGATCGGCCTCCTGACCTCGAGGATCGCCGCTGTTTCCCGTTCCAGGCCGTCATCCGAAAGCGGCGGCCTCTGTGCAGCGCTCACTTGATCGTTCTGCATCCTCTCCACGACGGTCCTCTCATCGGCGGTGAGCCAGACGCAGAAGCCCGTGTCGTGCAAGACCTCCCTGTTTTCGGCATCCATGATTGCACCGCCACCTGCTGCGATGACCCCATCTCCTAAGGTGGGGAGTTGCTTGACGATCTTCTTCTCCACGGCGCGGAAGGCGGCCCATCCCTCTTCTTCGACGATTCCCCTGACGCTCTTGCCGCTCTGCCCCTGGATGAGCTCGTCCGTGTCATAGAAGGGGAGCCCCAATCGCTCCGCAATCCGTTTGCCCGCCGTGGTCTTGCCCGTACAGCGGTATCCGATCAAGACGATCTTCATCTAGGGTACAGTGTCTTGAGTTCGTCCCAAAAGCCGGGGAAGGATTTGTCCACGCACCCCGCGTCCTTGATCCTGATGCCGGGGATTGCCAGCCCCAGACAGGCAAAGCTCATGGCGATGCGGTGGTCATTATACGTCTCTATCTGGGCACCGTGGGGACTATCCCCCTCGATGATGAGGCCGTCCTCTTGCTCTTGTACTCCCACCCCCGTCTTTTTCAGCTCTGTGGCCAGGGCCGCCAAGCGGTCACTTTCCTTTATTCTGAGATGGGGGCAATTAGTAATAACGGTCCTGCCGGGGCGCACGGCGGATAAGACGGCGAGGGTGGGGACCATGTCGGGCATCCCCCCCATGTCAAAGGTGTATTCTCCCTCCGCTAATGTGTCCCCGGTCACCTCCACCCAATCCTCTCCCTTGGCCACTCGGCAACCGAGCCCCTCCATGAGGGGGAGAAGCCCGATGTCCCCCTGGAGGGTGCGGGGATTGATATGCTCGATCCGGACCGTCCCCTTGCACAGGGCCGCGGCCAGAAAAAAATATGAGGCACTGGAGCAGTCCCCTTCGATGGAGTAGCGCCTTCCTTGATAGCGCCGGCCGCTTGTGACCCCATACCGCGAGGGTGTCTCGTGGTCCACCGTCACCCCAAAGGCCTCCATCACCTCGACGGTCATCGCCACATAGGGGAGGGAGGGGATGTGTCCTTGGAGCTCAATGACGGTGTCGTTCTGGGCATAGGGGGCGCAGATGAGCATGGCGGAGACATATTGACTGCTCTCGATATCCGCAAAGGCCACCCGCCCCCCGTGCAGGCCGTGGGCATGTACCGTAACGGGGGGGCAGTCGTTGTTGTTTTGGGTGTGGGCGTCCACACCCATGGCGGCCAGGGCATCGAGGAGGGGCTTGATGGGCCTCTGGCACAGTCGCGCGCTGCCGGTGAGGGTAATTGGTCCCCTGCCCAGGGCAGCCACGCCGGTGAGGAGCCTCATGGCGGTGCCGTTGTTTCCCAGGTAGATCTCATCCCCGGGGTTTCGGAGCAGGCCGCCAGTCCCCTTGACCGTTACCTCCTGGCGGGTGACCTGGATCTGCGCGCCGAGAGCCTTCAGGGCCTCCATTATATAGTGGGTATCCTCGGCGATGAGGGCGTTGTGCAACACAGATTCCCCCTCCGCCAGGGCGGCGATGATGAGGGCCCGCTGGGTGTAGCTCTTGGAACCGGGTACACTCACCGTGGCGTTGAGATCGGTGATCGGTTTAATCTCCATCCTGCGCTCCCAACTCCTCCAGGACCACCTGCCGCATAAACTCCCGGGGCGGCTCCTTCCCCGTCCATATCTTGATCTGCTCGGCCCCCTGGTGGACAAACATCCCGACGCCGTTGATGGGTGTGCACCCCGCCACTTCGGCGTCCTGCAACAACTGTGTCTTCAGGGGGTTGTAGATGCAATCCATGACCCATTGGAAATTGGCCAGGATCCCTGTGACGATCGGTGACGCCCCTTTCTCCGGTGCCATCCCCACGGGGGTGGTATTGATCAGGCAGTCGGCCCTGATTGCGCCGATCTCCGACAGCGGATAGAAGGGGCAGCCGAACTCCTGGGCCATCTCCTCGCCTCTGGCAGTGGTGCGGTTGACGATCAATGGGCTCCCTCCTCTGCGCAGGATGCCGTAGGCGGCGGCCCTCGCCGCCCCCCCCGCCCCCAGGATGGCGAAGGTCTTGTCGCGTATGTCCAGGGATTCCTCCAACCCCAGGACGACGCCCGTCCAGTCGGTATTGTACCCCCTGAGCCGCCCCTTGTCATGGTGTAAAATGGTATTGACGGCCCCGATGGTGCGGGCATCATCTTGAACCTCATCCAGATAGGGTATCACCGCTGTCTTAAAGGGGATGGTGACGCTGACCCCACCCAGGGGGTGCTCCCTGATCCTGGTGATCGCCTCTGCCAGGTCTTCTACACAGTAGGAGCAGTACGTGGCGTTGATCCCCATCTTTTTGTAGGCGGCGTTGTGCATCGGCGGGGAGAGGCTGTGTCCCACCGGGTTGCCGTAGAGGGCGAAGATGGCCGGGGGGGATTCCTTCATCGTGATGGTGAACCTGCTGCGATCATCACGATTCAGCCCCTGAGGCACCCAAGATATTTTGGATCTGGCTCATCTCCTCGATGGTCAGTTGTCCGGGTGCCGATTCCGCCCCCTTCTCCACGGAGGCATAACCCCACGCGGCACCCACGAGGGGGGCCATGACCCTGCTGATTCGGCCCTGCTCCCCCATGGCGAAGGCGATGATCGCCCGGTCTTTTTCCCGTGCGTAGGGGATGATGCCCAGCACCCGCAGGTTGTCCTCCATGGTATGGGCGTAGGTGCAGATCTTGACGATGTCGGCCTGGGTTTTTGCACAGGCGTCAAAGCGTTTTGTGAGCTCCTTTTCAGGAGGGGTGCCGTCGAAATCGTGAGAGGAGATGATCCATTTGGTGCGGCCCTGGTGCCTTTGTATGTGAGTCGTCAGTTCCCTGAGCAACGGTTGTTCGGTCCTGGCCTCAATGTCCACATAGTCGGCCCCCAGCGTCACGGCCTCTTTCAACAGGTCGACCCTTTCGCGCTCGGTGCCGGGGAAGGCGCCCCCCTCATCGGCCCGCCTGTTGGTGACGATGATCGGCTTTTCCTTCCGTTGTATAGCAAGGAGCCGTTCCAGGTCGCAGTCCCCCATCTGGTCGATCCTCAACTCCACAACGTCTGCCAGCGGCGAACCGCGCTCCATCTGCGCCACCGCCGCCTCGGTGGTGGGGGCAACAATGGAGAGGCAGATCATCGAGGCGCCTCTCCCCGGGGGTACGAGCCGAGGACCTTGAAGATGGTGGTGACCACCTCTATATTGGTGAGACATTTTTTGATCTTTTTCTCATCGTGGTGGCCGGCGAAATCTACGAAGAAGAGGTATTTTCCGATCCTGTCCCGCGTGGGGTACGATTCGATCCGGGTGAGGTTGATCCCCTCTTTGGCAAACGGCCCCAAGGCCTTATGCAGGGAGCCCGGGACGTGGGCCGCCGCAAAGAGGACGGAGGTCTTGTCGTTCCCCGTCTTCGCGCTTTGCCCTTTGCCGATGACGAAAAATCGGGTGGTGTTCGAAGCGCTGTCCTCAAGCCCCTCGGCGATGATCTGAAGCCCGTAGGTGGTCGCCGCGCGGGCGCTTCCGATGGCCGCACCTTCACGGTCATTCAAGACTCGTTGGGCAGCGGCCACGGTGCTGTCTACCTCAATGCGGTGGCACTGGGGGAGGTTGCTCTTCAACCACTCCTGACACTGGGCCAGGGCCTGAGGGTGTGAGTAGACTCGCTTGATCTTCTCCAGCTGTGTGCCCAGAGAGATCAGGCAGTGGGAGATCCTGAGGAAGATCTCCGCTCGGATGGTGAGGGGGGTCGCAATCAGCCGGTCCAAGGTGGTCTTGACGGACCCCTCCAGAGAATTTTCCACCGGCACTACCCCCCATGAGATCCGGCCTCGTTCCACTTCATCGAAGACCTCGGCGACCCGCGGTTGTGAGTAATAGAGTGCGCTCTTGCCGAAATGATCGTGGGCGGCGAGGTAGCAGAATGATGCCTCCGGCCCCAGGTAGGCGACGGTGGTCGGCTCCTGGAGGGCCCGGGAAGAGGAGATGATTTCTCCGAAGATATTGATCAGGTCATGCTCCGGCAGGGGGCCTTCGTTGATCTCTTTGAGATAATCGTAGACCTTGCTCTCCTGAGAGGGGTCGTAAATACCATTCCCCTGCGAGTTCTTTGTCCTGCCCACCTCCATGGACAGCTGGGCCCGTTCATTGAGGAGCTTGACGATCTCCCGATCCTTTTTATGCAGCTTCTCCCGGAGGTCTTTGAGCGACGGTTTTTTCATCCCTGTAACTCCTCGATGGTCTGCTTGATCAGGTCTTCCGGCACGGCGTGGGTCACAAAGGGGAGCCCGATCTTTTTCAGGAGCACGATATTGAGGACATCCCCCGCCTTTTTCTTGTCACCCTTCATGCAGGCGGCGATCCCCTGGGGACTGAGGCCCTGGGGGATGCGCTCCGGCAGCCCCAGTGTCCTGATGAGGGCGCAGATCCTGGAGCGCTCTTCAGGGGGAAGGTAGCCCATGCGCTCCGAGAGGATGGTCTCAGCGGCCATGCCCATGGATACGGCGTCTCCGTGGGGGATGGTGTAGCCGGACTCCGTTTCGATGGCATGCCCCACGGTGTGGCCGAAATTGAGGATCCGGCGAATCCCCTGCTCGGTCTCGTCGATCTCGATGATGCCCTTTTTGATGGTGCATGACCTGATGACGATCTCTCTGAGGAGGCCCAGGTCCTGCTTTTTGATTGCGTCGGCCTGAGCCTCCAGGGTGCCAAAAAACTGGGGGTCGTCGATGATGCCGTACTTGACGATTTCCGCCAGGCCGTTGTGCAGCTCCTGCGGCTTCAGGGTCTGCAGAAAGGACAGGTCGATGAAGACCCCCTTGGGCTGATAGAAGGTCCCCAGGATGTTCTTGCCCCTGGAGAGGTCTATGCCGGTCTTGCCGCCGATGCTGCTGTCCACCTGGGCGAGGAGGGTGGTGGGGACCTGGATGTAGGGGATACCCCGCATGTAGATGGAGGCCACGAAACCCGTTATATCGCCCACTACCCCGCCTCCCAGGGCGATGAGGGCCGATGTCCTGTCCATCCCCTTCGCCATCAACTGGTCGCAGATGCACACCACGGTCTGAAATGCCTTTGAGGCCTCCCCCGCGGGGAAGTCGATGATATCGGCTTGTAACCCCACTCCCCTAAGGGTTTTCTGTACCCCCGCCCCATGCAGGGCCGCAACGGTGGAGTCCGTGACGATCATGTAGCGGGCCGCCCAGTTATGCTTGGTCACCAGGAGACCCATCCGGTCTATGATCGCCGTGCCGATGTGGATATCATACGAGGATGAGATCTCTTTGTCGAGGTGCACCGAGATTTTTTTCATTGGACGACGTGACTCTCCGTCTTCATGAGGTCATCGAGGCCCCGTAGTTCCTCCATGAGCTGGTAAAACTTCTCCGGCTTGAGGGATTGTGCCCCGTCGGAGAGGGCCTTTTCCGGCTCGGGGTGGACCTCCACGAGGAGCCCGTCGGCCCCCACCACCCGGGTGGCCTTGGCCAGGGGGATGACGTACTGCCAGTGGCCAGCGGCGTGGCTGGGATCAACGATCACCGGCAGGTGGGTTAATTCCTTGAGTACGGGCACGGCGCTGATGTCCAGGGTATTGCGGGTGGCGGTCTCAAAGGTGCGAATACCCCGCTCACAGAGGATGACCCGATGGTTGCCGGCGGAGAGGATATATTCCGCCGACATGAGGAGCTCCTCCACGGTGGTCATCATGCCGCGCTTTAACAGGACCGGTTTTCGCGCCTGCCCTACTTTTTTGAGGAGGGCGAAGTTCTGGACGTTGCGCGCACCGATTTGGAGGATGTCGGCGTACTCCTCTACGAGATCCACGTCGGTCCCGCACATGACCTCGGTGACCACGGGCAGGCCCGTCTTTTCGCGGACCTTTGCCAGGAGCTTTAGCCCCTCCTCTTCCAGTCCCTGAAAGCTGTAGGGGGATGTCCGCGGCTTAAAGGCCCCGCCCCTGAGGATATGCCCCCCTCCCTTTTTGACGATGTAGGCGCTCTCCATCAATTGCGCCTCACTCTCCACGGAGCAGGGGCCGGCCATCACGATGAACTCCGGTCCGCCGATCTGCACATCGCCCACCTGGACGACCGAGTGCCCCTCATGGGACTCGCGGCTTGCCAGCTTGTAGGGCTTGAGGATGAACACGGTCTTCTCCACCCCCGGCAGGTGTTCGGCGGACTTGAGTTGTTCCTTGCCCCGATCGTCGCCCACCACACCGATGATGGTTCGTTCCACCCCCCGGGAGGGGTGCGCCCGATAACCGACCGACTCAATCCACTTGATCACGTCGTCTATTTGGGTCTCTGTCGCCTGTTGTTTCATCACGATCACCATCCTTCACCTCCTTTTAAAAAATAGGGCCATGGTCGCCGATGCTACCATGGCCCTATAAAAAAGCCATGGGTAGCACCTGTCTACCCATGGCTCAGTTGGCTCTATAACTTCCCCTTACGGTTCAGTCCCCCTAAGCGATGGGCAGACCGGTATAAAATAATAAAAATAGAAGCGCCAACTCTGAACATACTCTTCTCTGATTTTGCCCATCACGTTAAAAACCACCTTTAATGCATGATATGTTTATATAAAACCATACCCTATTCCCTTTGTCAAGAAAAAAATGCTATGCCCCTCTGGGGATGAGGGGTATGGGAGATTGAGGGGGGCGTTAAGGGCGATGGAAGTGGAGGTTTTATGTGTTGTTAGGAACGAGGTGTAAGAAACGGCGTGGACACATGGCCTGATCCAAGGATAAGCCGAAGGCTCCGCATTTTTACCCCTACCATCTCAGCATTAAGTCTTTCGATAGGACCTCAATAGTAAAAAAAGGAGTTATATTAATATTTAAATCAAAAAATGTTGAAAATTTGCCTTTTTCCCCATTATGTGCTGCTAATTGTCCCCTTTTTGGCTTTGACAAGGTATTTATACATTTGTTATTTTATTAGCACTCGTCTATGATGAGTGCTAATAATCAATATAATAAAATCTAGGAGTTGATGACAATGCAAGAACATCTGCCGGTAGTAAGTGATAATCTCAGCCACTATCTCGCCCAAATCAAGCAGTATCCCCTCTTAAGCCCAGAGGAGGAATTTGCCCTGGCGGTGCGGTATAAAGAGCAGGAAGAGGTGGAGGCCGCCCACAAACTCATCACCGCCAACCTCAGGTTTGTGGTCAAGGTGGCCTTGGAATACCGTGGCTACGGGATAAAGCTCCTCGACTTAATTCAGGAGGGGAACATCGGCCTGATGGTGGCCCTGAAGAAGTTCGACCCCCATAAGAGGTATCGATTCATCTCCTATGCCATCTGGTGGATCAGGGCCTATATCCAAAACTTCATCATCAGGTCCTGGAGCCTGGTCAAGATGGGAACCACCCAGATTCAAAAGAAACTCTTCTACAAGATGAGTAAAATCAAGGGGATCGCCCAGGCGGAACACAAAGAAGAAAAGATCGAGGAGTTGGCCCAAGAACTCAGCGTGAGGTCTTCGGACATTGAGGAAATGCAGAAGAGATTTGCGGGGCGCGACCTTTCCTTGAACGCCAAGTTGGGCTTTGATCAAGACATGACCTTTTTGGACCTCCTCCCCGATTTCTCCCCTGACCAGGAAGAGCTTTTGGGCGCATGTGAGGAGGACGATGCCCTCAAGGATGAGGTCGAGGATGCCCTCGGGGACCTCAGTGAGCGGGAGCGGTTTATCATCCGCCATCGCATTATGGCCGACGATCCCATGACCCTGCAGGAGTTGGGAGATACATTTCATATCTCCCGGGAACGCGTCAGACAGATCGAGGGTGAGGCCCTGAGAAAGTTGAAAGAGCAGTTGGCAGGGGCTGAATTGACGTGGGGTATGGCCTAATCCGGCTCACCAGTTGCGGGGCCAGGGGAGATCTTTTTCTTTCTTCTTTACCAATTTTACCACTTGATCAAGAATAATATCCGCGACCTCGTCTTTACTCATGAGGGGGAGTTTTCTCACCTTTCCAGAGGCATCCAGGATCTTGACGATATTGGTATCCACCCCAAACCCCGCCCCCTCCTGTGTAACGTCGTTGGCCACAATGAGGTCGAGTTTTTTCTCCTTTAACTTCGCCTCGGCATTTTCCATAAGCTCGCTGGTCTCAGCGGCGAAACCCACAAGAATATGATTGCGCCTCTTCTCTCCCAGTTCTTTGAGGATATCGGGGTTTTTCTCCATCTGTAAAAGATAGGATCCGTTTTTTCTCTTGGTGATCTTTTCATCAAGGACGTTTTGGGGGCGGAAATCGGCCACCGCCGCAGCCATAATGACGATGTGGCAATCTTCAAAATAGTGCGTGACGGCATCGTGCATCTCGTGAGCGGAGTGGACCATGATTTGCGGGATATCCCGTCGGGGCAGTGAGAGGTAATGGGGACCAGCGATCAAGGTCACCTCCGCCCCTCTCCTGCGGGCCATCTTCGCCAGGGCGAACCCCATCCGCCCGGTGGAGCGATTGGTGATGGACCTGACCGGATCGATCGGCTCCAACGTGGGACCGGCCGTAATCAAGACGCGCTGACCGGAGAGATCCTTTTGGGTAAAAATGTCCTCGATCTTTTCGATGATTTCTTCAATATCGGCTAACTTCCCCCGTCCCATGCTCCCGCAGGCCAGATCCCCTTCTATGGGTCCCACGAACTGATACCCATGGACCTTCAGCTTATCCACATTATTCTGCACGAAACCGCTCTCCCACATGTTCACGTTCATAGAAGGAGCGAACAAAACGGGTACCGTGGTAGCCATGATCATGGTAGAGAGGAAGTCATCGGCAATGCCGTTGGCTATCTTGCCCAGGATGTTCGCCGTGGCCGGGGCGATCACCATGAGATCGGCGATATCGGCCAAGGCTACGTGGCCGATCTTGGAGCCCATCAAGAGTTGGAACATGTCGCAGAGGACGGGGTTGCCGGAGAGGGTTTGAAAAGTGAGGGGTGTGATGAATTGTTGGGCGTTTTTGGTCATCACCACATGGACGTTTGCCCCCCCTTTGGTCAGCTCACGGAGGAGTTCCACCGCCTTGTAGGCGGCGATCCCACCGCTCACCCCCAGTATGATCTCCCTGTTTTTTAGCATCTCTTGGCCTATTTGGATGATTATTATAGGAATAAGGAGAAAATGTCAAGAATTTAAGTGCACTTTCTCGTTGACATTCCAGCCGTACGGGTTTAAGCTATATTATAAGGACACAATAGAATAACGGTCGCTAGGGGAGCTCGCAAGGGCTGAGAAATCCCACAAAAGGGATGACCCTGGGAACCTGTATGGGTAATTCCAGCGTAGGGAAGCGGCGGCGAAGACAAGAGTAAAAAGCCGTATCTTCCCTCTGCTTGCCAATAGAAACAGAGAAGATACGGCTTTTATATATATGAGACAAGGAGGATATAATAATATGACATTAGACGAGGTCACCATTTCCCGGGCCATTATCGAGCGGTTTCTGAAAAAGTTCGAGGCGTCACTGGAGGTAGACTGCGCCGTTGTCGGGGGGGGGCCTGCGGGATTGGTAGCGGCGTACCACCTTGCCAGGGCCGGCTATAGGGTCACCCTCTTTGAACGAAAGCTGAGCATCGGCGGGGGGATGTGGGGCGGGGGAATGATGTTCAATGAAATCGTGGTGCAGGAGGAGGGCAAGAGGATACTCGATGAATTCGGCATCAGGAGCGAGTTGTACCAGGATGGGTATTATACCGCCGATGCGGTAGAGTCCGTCTCGACCATCTGCTCCAAGACCGCCCAGGCGGGCGCCCGGATATTCAATCTGATGAGTGTGGAGGATGTGATGGTGCGTGAGGCGCGGGTGGTAGGCCTCGTTTTGAATTGGACGGCGGTCGAGATGGCCGGTCTCCACGTGGATCCGTTGACCATCCGCAGTCAATACGTCATCGATGCTACAGGCCACGATACGGAGGTGGTCAAGATCATTGAGCGCAAGGTAGACGCCGCTTTGCTCACCCCCACGGGAGCGATCATGGGGGAGAAATCCCTCTGGGCGGAGGCGGCGGAACTCAGTACCCTGGAGAACACCACAGAGGTCTTCCCCGGGGTCTTTGTGGCGGGGATGTCCGCCAACGCATCCTTCGGGGCTTATCGGATGGGACCTATCTTCGGCGGGATGCTTCTCTCAGGAGAACGGGCGGCGGCCTTGATCGCCGAAAGGCTCACACAGGAGCGATGAAGCGCGTTGTCACCATTGCGGGCTCCGACCCAGGGGGCGGGGCAGGGATTCAGGCGGACCTGAAGACCATCGCCGTATTGGGAGGCCATGGAATGAGCGTGATCACCGCCCTCACCGCACAGAACAGCCTGGGGGTCCAGTCGGTCTATCCGATCCCCCTCCCCTTCATCGAGGCGCAGATGGATGCGGTCCTCTCCGATATGGGGGCCGATGCCGCCAAGACCGGAATGCTCCGTGATGGCGCAGTGGCGAGGTTGGTGGCGAAGAAAATGAAGCACTATGGAGTGAATAAACTGGTGGTGGATCCCCTCATTGCCGCCACGGACGGCACCCCACTTTTGGATGAGGAGGGACAGACTGCCCTGCGTCAGGAATTGCTTCCTCTGGCTTCCCTCGTCACTCCGAACCTCCCCGAGGCCACTGTGTTGGCAGGTATGGAGATAGGGTCGGTAGAGGAGATGAAAGAGGCGGCCAAGATGATCCACGAATATGGTGCCGAGGCCGTTTTAATAACAGGAGGACACCTGGCGGGAGACCCGGTGGACATCCTCTTCGATGGGTCGGAGTTCACGGAGTTTCGATCGGAACGGATGGCTGTGTCTGATGTACACGGGACCGGCTGCGTGCTCTCCGCCGCCATCGCCACGGAGCTGGCCAAGGGGGCCTCGCTTCAGGAGGCCGTGCAGCGGGGCAGAGAGGTGACCATCATGAGTATTAAAGGCGCCTTGGCGATTGGGAAAGGGAGGCGATTCGCCCATCCCCCTGCCTATGGTGCGTTGGAAGGAGAACGATATAGGGTAATCGAGGCCTTGAGTAAAGCCCTTGCCCGGTTGCAAAGAGAAGAGGGACTCGGGGGTCTCATCCCTGAGATATCCTCCAACCTCGGTTATGCCCTCCCCTTTGCCCAGGCAAAGGGGGATGTGGCCGCCTTTCCTGGGCGGATCATACGGGCGCGAGATACCATTGCGACAATCGATGCCCCTGCCTTTGGCGTCTCCCAGCATATCGCCTCGATCATCCTGACCGTCATGCACCACGACCCCTCATGCCGCTCAGCCATGAACATCAGATATTCCCCCGGTATTTTGCAGGCCTGCACGGAGGGTGGGTTGCGCACCTACGGCTTTGACCGTCGCGAGGAGCCGCAGGAGGTTACCGAGGAGGAGGGGCGTTCGCTGGCCTGGGGGGTGGAGAAGGTCCTGGCCGGCGCAGGGGAGGTACCGGACGTGATCTATGACGAGGGCGGGTGGGGGAAAGAGGCCATGATCCGCGTCCTGGGGGGGGACCCCGGAGAGGTGGTCAAGAAGGTGATCGAGATCAAGAGGAGATGCACATGATAGAGACACAACTCGCTAAGGCGCGCAGGGGTGAAGCCACCCCGGAGATGGAGGCCGTTGCCCGCGCGGAGGGGGTTGATTTCCACACCCTCATGGAGGGGGTGGCTTGCGGGAAGATCGTCATCCCCGCCAACAAAAAACACCGAGGGCTCAGGCCTATGGGGGTTGGAAAGGGTCTGACCGTCAAGGTCAATGCCAATATCGGAACATCCTCGGACCACGCCGATCCCGCCGAGGAGCTCCAGAAGCTGGAGGCGGCAATTGAGGCCGGTGCCGACACCGTCATGGACCTGAGCACCGGCGGTGACATCGATGCGATCAGGAAGCTCATTCTCGAGCGTTCCCCCCTGCCGGTGGGGACAGTCCCCATCTACCAGGCCGCCATCGAGGTGGCTCAGCGCAAGGGGGGTATCGTCCAGATGACCCCCGATGATATCTTTGAAGTCATCGAGCGCCACGCCGCGGATGGGGTGGATTTCATCACGGTCCACTGCGGGGTAACCCTGAGCAGCTTGGAGCGGCTCAAGGCCCAGGGGAGGATCACGGATATCGTCAGCAGGGGAGGGGCCTTTCTCGCCACGTGGATGATCTACAATGAGCGCGAAAACCCCCTCTATGAGGACTTCGACCGACTCCTGAAGATCGTCCAACAATACGATGTCACCCTGAGCCTCGGAGATGGGCTGCGCCCCGGCTGCCTGGCCGATGCCACCGACCGCCCCCAGATCCAGGAACTCCTCCTCTTGGGGGAACTAACCGAGTGTGCCTGGAAGGAGGAGGTGCAGGTGATGATCGAGGGGCCGGGCCATGTCCCCCTGGACCAGATCGAGACCAATATCCGATTGGAGAAGCGGCTGTGCAACGGGGCTCCTTTTTATGTCCTGGGACCGCTCGTGACCGATGTGGCACCGGGGTATGATCACATCGTGTGCGCCATCGGGGGGGCCTTGGCCGCATACCACGGGGCGGATTTTCTCTGTTACGTGACCCCGGCCGAACACCTCAAGCTCCCCACCCCTCAGGATGTGCGAGAGGGGGTTATTGCCACGCGCATTGCAGCGCACGCCGCCGACGTGGCCCGCGGTCACGCCAAGGCCAGGGCATGGGATGATGAGCTTTCTGGGGCGCGCAAGGCCCTCGATTGGGGAAAACAGATTCAATTATCCATTGATCCGGCTAAGGCAAAGAAATACCGGGAAGAGAGCAGGCCTCAGACGGAAGAGGTATGTACCATGTGCGGCAAGTTCTGCGCCATCAAGATGGTGCGGGAATTCTTGGGTCTTACCGAAGGCCGCACCGAAGGTAAGACCGAAGACAAGCCGGACTGAGGGTGTCTGTTATGTCGAAAAAGGCGGATGGGGTTTTCATTACCGGGACCGACACCGAGGTGGGAAAGACCCTCATCGCCGCCGGCCTGGTAGTTGCGCTGCAGGATCAAGAGATCGATGTCGGGGTGATGAAGCCCCTGGAGAGCGGCGCCCCATCCTTTGAATCCACCCCCATCCCGCGGGACGCCTTCTACCTGAAGGAGATCGCCGGGGTTCAGGACGACCTCGACCTGATCAACCCCTACCGCTTTGAGGCCCCCCTGGCCCCTGGGGTGGCTGCTGAAAAAGAAGGGGTGGAGGTTGATCTACAGCGGATCAAGGGGGCCTACGAGGAGCTCAAGGGTCACCACCAATTCATGGTGGTGGAGGGGGCCGGGGGACTGCTGGTGCCCATCGCCAAGGGAGTCTTGTTCCCGGAGCTCGTCAAGCTCCTGGGCCTCCCCCTCCTCGTGGTGGCCAGGTCCTCCCTCGGGACCATCAACCATACCCTTCTGACCCTCTCGTATTGTCAACGGGAGGGCCTCGCAGTGAAGGGCCTAATCATAAGCAAATCAACCCCGGATGCCGATCCTGCCGAAGACAACAACCCTCAGGTCATCACTCAGTTCAGCGGGGTGCCCGTTTTGGGGTCCTTGCCTTATCTGAGGGACTGCGCAGGGGTAAAGGGAAATAGGGCATTCCTCGCTCAAATATTCACCCAGTATATCGATATAAAAAAGTTGGTGGCGGAATTAGGTTTGGGATGAGGTTTTTAGTCCCGCCTATGGCGGGATTTCGATGACCCGCCTTACACGGGTCATCTCAACAGTCCGTATTTCTTTGCTGCCTCCTCAAATCCCGGCAGGGATCGCTCGATGACCTCCATCGGCACACAATAGGCAATACGGCAATAGCCCCCCTTCCCGAAACCCCTCCCCGGGACGGTCAGGATATGAAAGGTCTCTTGCAGGTCCGAGACAAAGGCGAGATCGTCCTCAATGGGGGTTCGGGGAAACATGTAGAAGGCCCCCTGAGGCCTTATCAGGGAATAGCCGTATTCGGTGAGTGCTTCGTAGAGGAGGTCTCGTTTTTGCTGGTATTCCCTGGGTCCCACGTGGTTTGCGCCGACCAGGGGCAACAATCGCTGCATGAGGGCAGGGGCATTGACATATCCCAAGGTCCTATTGGCGAAGATCATGGCCTCGATGACCTCCTCCGCCCCTGCATACCGGGGGTTGATTGCCACATATCCGATTCTCTCCCCGGGGATACTGAGGGACTTTGAGTATGAGACCACCGAGATGGAGGGTTCGTAGATCTCAAATACATTGGGGAGGGCAATATTGTCATAGACGATGGTCTTATAGGCCTCATCGGCGAAGAGATAGATAGGGGTTTTTCTCCCCGTGCTCCGGGCCCGCAGGAGATCGGCCAATGCACGCAGTGAATCGGCGGAATAGACGACCCCCGTGGGGTTATTGGGGGAGTTGATGAGGACGGCCTTGGTCTTGTCCGTAATGGCCTTTTTGATGGCCTCCAGGTCGAGGGTGAAATCCTCTGCGGTATCTACAAGGCACATGACCCCCCCGTGGTTATCGATGTAAAATTGGTACTCAACGAAGTACGGTGAGGGGACAATCACCTCATCCCCTTGATCGAGAATGGCCTTGAGGGCGACATTCAACCCCCCGCCGGCCCCGACGGTCATCACGATATGGTCTTCCGTGAAGGTGATGCCCGTTTCTTCGGAGAGCTGCTGGGCCACAAACCTCCTAGTCTCCGGGTAGCCGCTGTTGGGCATATACCCGTGCATCCCGGGGATGGGGTTGAGGGCGAACTCCTTCAGGGCCTCCTTGAATCCCCGGGGGGGCTCTTCCACCGGATTCCCCAGGGTGAAGTCGAAGATATTATCCTCGCCGTACTGCGCCTTGAGCTGTGGTACCGATTCGAACATCTTCCGCACCCAGGAAGATCCTTCCAAGAGCTGTCTCACCTTTTCGGAAATGGCCATATCGTACTCCTTTGTTCAAATCAAAAAGGCAATGGGAAATGCAATGATAGTTTTTGCGCTCGAAACCCCGGCCTTGTCGCCACAGACCGTCGTTCAATACCCTGTTTGGTGAGATATTATAGGTTGTTTAAAGGGGGTTGTAAAGACGTTGTCATATTTCTGGATGCGTGGCGAGGGTGTGATGAGGTGTGGTCCCATTCACCTTAAAAATTACCCCTATCTTGACACATGAAATTGCAGTATTATATTTTTTGGAGAAGCTAATCAATATTTAAGTTATAGATTGGGATTTTCAGTAAGATAAAAAGGAGGGGATATGATGGCAATTGCTAAAAAAAGCGTGGTGTGGGTGCTGGTGGCAGCCTTTA
>Ga0307422_1000177_pt1 | contig 37184 bp, 45 predicted proteins | sample SalMarWE160290MG_FD_202153 | JGI IMG/M metagenome (GOLD analysis project Ga0307422, IMG submission 202153) | Salt marsh sediment microbial communities from the Plum Island Ecosystem LTER, Massachusetts, United States - WE1602-90 | ecosystem: Environmental > Aquatic > Marine > Intertidal zone >...
TGTCGTATAATGACACAGAGCTTGCCCGATGAAGAAAATGAGGCTAAGATAGGGGTAAAAAGGAGAAAATCGGTGTTTGCGGTCCTCTATTGCGTGCTCTTCCTGTGCTCCCTGGGGATAGTGGCCTTCGGCCTGGTCATGTTGAAGATCGCCTATGACCTTCAGTATCCGATGGAATTCCTCGCCGTTTTTTTCTCCGCCTCGTTGGTCATCCTCATCGGGGCCGCCTTGGCCCTCGGCTTCGGCCTCAGGGCCGCCCGGCGCATCAGCAAAAAAAAAATTGAAAATTCCCCTTGAAATTATGGTGTAGAGATGGTAAAAAAAGGATATTAAAGGCTTAAATGCTTCAAAATCTTAACAAGGGAGGATGGATTATGGCACAGAAGACGTTGCTCAAAAAGGTCGGTATTGGTCTTTCTGCTCTATTTCTCATGACGGCCCTCGGGGCGGCAGGCTGCGCGACACAGGAGCAGCTCGATGCAGCGATAAAGAAGGCCGACGATGCTGCGGCGCGGGCTGAGGATGCCGCCGCAAAGGCTGAGGCCGCTGCTGCAAAATGTGAGAAGTCCTTTGAACAGGGATTGCGGAAGTAGTTATCGGGATTTCCTGCGGGGGCGGTAGCCGAACGGTTACCGCCCTTATTTTTTCTTTGTAATATCGATGGGGATGCCTCTGTGTTCCTCCAGGGCCTGAACGAGGAGATCGAGATCCACCTCCTCCCAGATCCGATGGACAAAGAGCTTCCGTGCGGTGTAGATAAGGAGGTCGTCGATCTCGTTGTAGAGATCGGGATGGACCTCGACAAAGATACGCCCCTCTTTGAAGCCGATCTTGACCGGCTCATAGATGATCTCAACCGGTGTCCCCAAAGTCACTAACGAAAACAGCTCCTCAATATCCTCCGGATAGAGCCTGATACAGCCGTGACTTACCAACCTCCCCACACCCCACGGGGAATTGGTCCCATGGATCCCATAGTCATGTCTGGAGAGCCGGAGGCGATATTCCCCCAGCGGATTGTCTGGGCCGGGGGGTATTGATTGACGTCCGTATTTTTCCTGCAGGGACGCGGGGATGCTCCAAACCGGGTCTTTGGTCATTTCGACGATGGTAAAACTCCCGAAGGGGGTGGGTGAATCAAGGACCCCCAAACCGATGGGATAGGTCTTCACCATCTGGATATCGTTAAAAAAGAGGTAGAGCCGCAACTCGGGGATGTTGATGACGATGGCCCTCTTGCCTTTATTGGCGGGTGGGAGCACCCACGCGGTAGGGAGAAACAGGGTTCTCCCCGCAGGGGGCAGCCAGGCATCGATATCGGGATGTACAAGTATGACCTCCAGATATCCGAGATCAAAGGTCCTGGCGATGTCCAGGAGGGTCTCGTCTTTTTTGACGACGTAATCACGCAATGCGCCGATCACCGTATTGGCCGAGGGATCGATTGACTCCGGCTGCCCGGGACGGCAAAAAGGGTATGCGCCCCCAGCGAAAGCGGTCTCCGAAATCGCGAAAAAACAGAAAAGCACCGTGATGGCCATGAATTGTTTCACCCAGCCTCTCCTCCCATAACGCCCCGTGGCCGATGGGCAGTGATACAACCGATCGTCATCGCTCCGAGATTCCCCTTATTCATCCGTCTCTTCCTTCTCTTCCTCTCGCTCTGAAGGCCTTTCACCGGGGGATAATTCATCGGCCAAGATTCGAGCTCTCTGCAGGAAGTGCGATCTCTTTTCTTCATCGGTTATGGCAGCGGTTAATCTTTTCAGCAGGATTTCCATCTTGTCTTCGGTGCGGGGTTCCATCGACTCCTCTAAATCTTGTAACGCCTCCTCTAAGATTATGGGGGCTATGGGCCCCACGATCAGATTCAGCTCCCCTTCCAGGGCCGAGAGGTACTCCTCGCCGAAGGCAGCGTCGGCGGCCTCGGGGTAACGACTGCTCTTTCCGACAAGACCTGCATTCCGAAACCGCTGAATCGCCTTGAACAAATCGAGGGGTGGCACGTACATCTCATCGGAGATGTCCTTTAACGATCTCCTGCCGTCTATCCTGGCCAAGATGTCCCACTCCTCCTTTTTCAGCCGTATGGTACCCCTGGCCTGAGGGTGCAAACAGAGGACGGCGTTGAGATCGAAAGGGTTATTCGCGCTGAGCCGATCCCACTCACGCATCCGTTTCGCCAGGAGGGATAAGACGCGGCTGGTCTCCATCTCAATGGTCCTCTGCTCGGTGGTCTCCTTGGGGGTAAAGTGATGCGTTCCTCGCTCCCACGAGAGCATAAAGAGGAGGGCCGGGAGGCCGACGCAGTCCTCTAATTGGGCGTGGGTAATGCCTCCCTCCTCGATATACACCTCCCCTTTCCTTTCTTCTTTCTGAATGAGCAACTTCCCGGTCCTCTGCTCTGAGCAGAGAAAGGTGAGGGCATCGGCGATCCGCGCCGCGTCTTTTTTTTCCCCTGTTTCTGTTTCTTCATTCATGACGATACGAGATGTGCGCCCCCTCAACCTATTGGCGGACAGAAAAGAAAAAATTACCTGTCCAAAACTGCACTAGAGAAAATCTAAAGGATGGGGGGTGGAAAGTCAAGAGCACCACCTGAAGGTCATACCAGACAGCATGCCCGCTACAGCATAGAGAGGGGGTCCACATCCACCTCCGTCGTCACCCCCGTGAACCCCCTCCCCTCCTCCATCAAGGAGCGCCCAAGGCGCTGGAGGGACCCTATCCTCTCTCCCTTGAAGAGGAGGTGCCAGCGGTATCTCCCCTTGATCTGATACAGGGGGGCCGGGCTCGGTCCCAGCATCTCCGTCTCACCCCGAAGGCCCCTCAGCATACTTTCGCCTTTTCGTGCCAGCCGCTGGATCCCCTCTTCCGCATGGCGGGGGTTTCTGGACGAGACCCGTATGGTGACCATGTGAGTCAGGGGAGGGTAGCGCAGGGCCTGGCGGAAGGCCATCTCCTCCTCGTAGAAGCCGGCGCAGTCATGGTCCTTGGCCCGTTGAATGGCGTAGTGCTCGGGGAAGAAGGTCTGGATAATGACCCTCCCCGGCTCCTTTCCCCTCCCCGCCCTCCCCGCTGCCTGGCTGATGAGCTGAAAACTCCGTTCCGCCGCCCGGAGTTCGGGGAGGTTGAGGCCGACGTCGGCCGCGATGATCCCCACCAAGGTGATCCGGGGAAAGTCATGCCCCTTGACGATCATCTGGGTCCCCACCAGGATGTCGATCTCCCCCCGCTCCAGGGCCCCCAACAACCTGCCGTGGGCGCCCCGTCGGGCCGTGACGTCGCTGTCCATGCGGGCCACCCTGGCCTGGGGGAACAGACCCCGCACCGCCTCTTCCACCTGTTCCGTGCCGTAGCCCACTAAGCGGATCTCCCCCCCGCCGCAGCGGGGACACAGTTGGAAAGCGGGGACCTCATAGCCGCAGTAGTGGCAGAGGAGGACCTTTCGGCGGGCGTGATAGGTGAGGGACACGCTGCACTGACGGCAGGTAAAGGGGGCGCCGCAATCGGCGCAGATGGCCGAGCGGGAGAAGCCCCGGCGGTTTAAAAAGAGGAGGGCTTGGCCGCCATCCGCCAGATTGCGCGCCAAGGCCTCCTGGAGCGGCGGGGAGAGAAGGCTCTGCGTGCCCCCTGTGTGACCTTTGAGATCAACGACCTCTACCTGTGGGAGGATCCCCCCTCCCACCCTGAAGGGGAGGTACAGGGGGCGGTATTTCCCCTGCTGGGCATTATAAAAGGATTCAAGGGAGGGGGTGGCGGAGCCGAGAACGACGATTGCCCCTTCCTGCTTGGCCCGCACTACGGCCAGATCGCGGGCATTGTACCGCACCCCGTCCTCTTGCTTATAGGAGGTGTCGTGTTCTTCATCCACGATGATCAGACCGAGGTCCCTACAGGGGGCGAAGACGGCGGAGCGGGCGCCGATGACCACCCGGGCATCCCCCCCCCTGACCCGCCGCCATTGATCGTAGCGCTCCCCAGCGGAAAGACCGCTGTGCAGCAGGGCGATCTCACCGGGCAACCTCCTCTGAAAGCGCCCGACCAACTGCGGGGTGAGCCCGATCTCGGGGACGAGGATCACCGCCCGCTTTCCCAGGGCCAAGGCCTCCTCCACCGCCCTGAGATAGATCTCCGTCTTCCCGCTCCCCGTCACCCCGTGCAAGAGGAAGGGGCGAAACGTATTGCCCTTGAGGGCCTCGCTGATCTCCGCTAAGGCCGCCTCCTGTTCCGGGGTGGGGTCAAACGGACCTTCCTCCCTCGTCAGGGTCTCCAGGTTCGGCTCCCGCCAGACCTCCTCCTCCCCCACCGCCACGATCCCCTCCTGCTGCAATCCCTTGAGGATTGCGGAAGCCCTTTTAAATTGTTTGCGCAGCGCTGCAAGCGGGACCCTGCCGTTCTCACCCAACCAAGCGGCGATCTCTTGTGCTTTGGGAGTGAGGGCATCGTCCGAACAAGGGGGGCGGAGGATTTCGGCGAAGGCCGCCTTTTTGGCCTTGGTCCTCCCCGCCCTCACCCGCGCCTCCAGGCGGACCAAGCCCCTACGCTGGAGGGCGAAAAAGGAGGAGCGAGAGGGGCAATCCCTCAGAAGCCTCTTTAAAGGGCTCCCCTTCTGGGGATCGATGGCCTGTAATACCTCGACATGCGGGAAATCCCCGGCAATCGCCTTGGTACCCTCCGGGGTCAGGGAACAGTGATAGGAGCTCTCCCAGTTGATCCCCGGCGGCAGGGCCGTCTTGATCACCTGCCCCAGGGGGGCGAGATAGTAATCGGCGACCCACCGAAAAAACCTGAGCATCCCCTCATCGAAGAGGGGCGCCTCGTCCAGGCAATCGATGATCTCCTTGATGTCTCTGTCCGTGATATCGGGGGGGAGATGGGTGGTCTGCGCCAGCACGTAGCCGGTGACCTGGCGCCTCCCCAAGGGGACCAGGACCCGCGTCCCTACCTCACACAGGGGTCTGAGCTGCGGGGGTACGGCATAGTGAAAGGTCTTCTCGACGGGGAGGGAAATGGCGATCTCTGCATACAACCCCCCGGTTTTGTGCTTGGCTCGCGGCATACCTCATGAGAGTAGCACCTCGCCGGGGGGGTTGTAAAGGAGAGGGCCTCAGGCTCAGGGCCTTCCCGGCCCCCTCCCCGTGCCTCGCGCCTCGCGGAGCAAGCGGTGTATCTCGCGTCTAAACTCCTGTTGAAACACGATGTATCGCGCCTGCTTTTCTACGGGGAGAATCCGCTCCAGCTTCTGGAATCCCTCCTCCTTCACCTGGTGGTACTTTTTCTCGTTCTCCGCCAAGGCCTGTATGGCCTTTTTCAGTTTTCCCTCCGAGGCATTCGCCTCGATCAATTGATCCAGCTCCCGCACCAGCTCCCTGTTTTCGTCCCGCAAGGTCCTTTGCTTTTCCTCATACTGGCGCAGGATGGGGAAGATTGTGGCCCCTTCCTCTTGCGTCAAATCCAATTCTTCGGTCAGCCGCCACATCCAGATGAGCTCTATCCGCTCTCTCAGTTCCGCCCTGCGCTCCTCATCCATCGGCCCCTCGTCCCCCGGCGCAGGGGGCCGCGCCAGGCCCTGTCCCCCACTGAGGGCCAGGGCCACGATCAGGGCCAGGGTCATGGTACACCATCGTTTCTTCATAGTACTGCCTCCTTTTTCTTGATAGTAAAATTCGTCACCCGTGGTGATAACTATCTGTTGTATCCCCCTCTCCCGCTGGCGGGAGAGGGCAGGGGTGAGGGTGGATATAATGTCTCCCCCTCACTGCCGCTTTGCGTCATCCCGCTTCCATAAATCTATATGTTAAGGAGCGGGGTTGTATCCTCTCCCCCTGGGGAGAGAAATAGTAATAATTCATTTCCCATTTAACTATAGGGATAATGCGAGGAGAGGAGTCGATCAAACTCCTCCATCTCCCCTTCTTCGAGATCCTCTAACACTACCGAGATATCTTCCTCGCCAAAGAGCTGCGTCAGCGCCTCGGTGAGTTCCGCCGCCTCCGCCGTTTGGAAGGCGATCGTCACATCGTGTGCCGCTGCGGAGAGCCCGTTCAGCCCCCTCAGGGGGTCCGCCTCCTCTGCAACCAGGGGGGCCACGGAGAGGGAACGCGCTATCTCAGCAACGGCCTCTTCCTCCTGGGCGACCCACTCCCCTTGTCCAGGCCCCCGGACCACCTGGAGGGCGATCACCCCCACGATGACGGCCGCAATCGCACCCCCGGCAGGGAGCAGAAACTTCCAGCCGGGAAGGAGAAAGGGGGTCTTCTTCTCTGCGGGGACGGGGCGCCTCTTTCTTATTTCCCGCATCACGCCCGCGGTGAACCCTTCCCAGAATTCCCCTGCTTTTTGGGGCAGGGGCTGCTGGGCAAGGCCTGTCCAGGCACCCTGCAGGGCGGCCAGCTCGGCCCGGCAATCAGGGCATGCCTCGAGGTGTCCTTCGACTTGTTCTCGCTTCCTCGGGGAGAGCTCATCTCCGAGGTAGTCCGGCAATAACCGCTGCACCCTCCGGCATCTCATCTTTTTCCCTCCTGAAGCATCGTTTTCAATCGTGTGCAGGCATGGTGAAAATTCGCCTTGACCGTCCCCACGGAACAACCCAATACCTCCGCGATCTCCCGGTACTTCATACCCTCGTTGACCTTCAACATCACCGTGATCCGCTGCCGTTCCGGGAGCCTTCCCCAGGCCTGCACCAGGAGCCGCTGGTCCTCATGGACGATAAGCTCCCGCAGGGGATCGGCCGTAGAAGGGGGATCCATCTCCCCCAGGCTGTCCTCTCTTTTTCTGCCCCGGTCACGGAGGTAATTCTTACACAGGTTGATGACGATGCGATAAAGCCAGGTCTTAACACTCGATCCATGCCGAAAGCCTCGCAGGCCTTGAAAGGCCTTCAAAAAAGTTGTTTGGGCCAGGTCGGCCGCCGCCCCCTCTTCCCTCACGTATCGGAGGGCGAGATAGTAGATCGGCGCTTGATATGCCCTGACCAGCTCTTCAAAGGCCCCCTCGTCACCGTCCAGGGCCCGCTCCACTAATGCGTGGTCCTCGCCTCCCATGGTTGGCACTATCCCTTAGACACCGGCACGTTCAAAAGGTTTAATGGACAACATCAGCCATATATGAATAAGTCAACTATTCCGCTCTTGGCGGGATTGAACCTTTGACCCCTGGAATCCTTGAACCCTTTTGGGACAAAGATCGGACTAAGGCCTTCGCCTAAAGGCCACAGTTTCCGCGCAAAATGTGACATAAAATCATGGTATCATATCGATACCCAATTTCCCATGACGGCTTCATGCCGAAGGTGGCCCTTTGGCCAGAGCTGCCGCCCCTTGTGTTGTTTGGATACATACAAAGTGTAACTATCGCATAACGTAAGAGAGTTATACATGGGTCGGTATAGACCCTGGTATGCCTCGTGCAAGGCCGGATACCCTTGACAACGAATTGTTTCATACATACAATATGAAAAAATACATTAGAGGAGGGAGTAGCTATGAAAAAAACACTTTCGACGGTTTTCACTGTATCATTTTTTGTTCTGGCAGCGGTTGGTCTCATATCGTGCGCAGCAGAAAAGGCATCCTATGTGGACCTTCCCCCTGCCGAGGCACAGGCATTGATTGATGAGACTCCGGATATAATCATCATAGACGTCTCACCTGCGTACGCAAAGGGACACCTGCCGAACGCCGTCAATTATTTCATTGGCGACGGATCCCTCGACGAGGCCATCCCGACACTGGACAAGGACAAGACATACCTCGTGTACTGCCACGTCGACAGCGTTGCCATCGAGGGCGCTCAGAAGCTCGTCGATGCCGGGTTTACGAAAGTCTATCGGCTCGAGGGAAACTACAAGGCGTGGGTTGACGCCGGTTATCCCGTTGAACAGTAGTCTTGAATACACTGAAACGCATGAACAGGCAAGCTAACGCTGTCCGTTCGTAGCCCTTAAGCCCTTACAGATGGGTAGGTCTCGCAATTCAGGGGGACGGTTCTCATACTCGACATAAATGAGATACAGAAAACCGTCCCCCTTATCCCTTTTCTTATCCCATTGACCCATTGCAGGTAGGCAGAAACCTGCCGTGGTGGGTATACGGCATCATCGCCCTGCTCATAGGACAGGGCATATTTTCCCTGATCAGAAAGCTCAGAAGAACAAAGGGTGCCGACCCCTCGGTATCCTGATATTTTTCACCCGCACGGGCATCATAAAAAAGAAGCAGTGCTATGAGATAGCATATTCAATACAATCCGCGTTGCGTGGCTTTTTTTGTGGGCGTCAATTGCGACCATTATTCTGGTTATTCCCGTCGTCATGGCGGGCCTGTTAAGCCGTACCGGCAATCTCGCGTTCTCCCTGACCAAGATCTGGGCATACATCATGCTTGCCGTCTCCTTTGTCCGTACGGAAATAAAAAACAAGGCGAAAATTACCAAGGGGCAATCGTATATCATTATCTCCAACCACCAGTCGCATTACGACATCCTCGCGCTGGTTACCGCACTGGGCATTCAATTCCGCTGGTTCATCAAAAGGGAAATCCTCAAAGTCCCGCTGTTCGGGTACGGGTTGTACGCCTCACGGAACATATTCATCGACCGCTCCGATACCGCCAGGGCGATCGAGAGTATTAACAAGGGCACCGACCGGCTGCCCAGGGGCGCGGGCGTCATGGTCTTTGCCGAAGGGACCAGGTCATCGGACGGGCGGATTCACGAATTCAAAAAGGGGGGATTCATGGCGGCAATTATGCGGCGGATCCCCATCCTGCCAATTACCGTCAATGGAAGTCGGCGCGTCCTGCCCAAGGGAAGCCTCGCCGTGAAGCCGGGACGGATCCAGGTCGTGATCGGCCACCCCATCGAGACAGACGGCTATACCGCCGATACCGTCCAAGAGCTGATGGACCAAACGCGCCGGACCATCATGGCGAATTTCGATCACGACTACACGGGCAAGGCGGACTGAATAAAAAACATTGCCCTTTGTGCCGATTCGTGATAAGATATTAGCTTAATGAATAAAGTCAGGCCTTGAGGGGGTCAAGAGGCATGGCGCACAGGGGAGAGGAGTAGATAGCGGTGAAGTTCCTCAATGTTCAGCAAACGCGAGGAGGGAAGCCCTTAGATCTTATTCAGGTAGAACCCCGCATCAAACAGCTCAGTGAGCAATATCGGCTCTTACTATGCTATATCTTCGGTTCCTATGCGTCAAACAATACTTCAACGCTGAGCGATCTGGATATTGCGGTCCTTGCGGAACACGAACTGACGCTAAAAGAGTTGCTTGACCTCACAGAAGGATTCCAGGAGATCTTTGAGGAAGAAGCTATTGATCTTGTAGATCTGAAAAAGGTCCCGCTTACCCTTATCCATCGAGTCTTACGGGACGGAAAATGCCTCTTTGCGAGGGACCTCAGTACGAAGATCGAACATGAGATGTGGTGGGAGACACTCTATTTCGACACCGAGCCCTTGCGAAAAGAATCCTTTGAGGCCCTCACGGAGAGGCTCGACAATGGTACCTTCGGGCATCGATAAAGAAAAATTTCTCATCCAAGTCGAGAGGCTCGAACAAAACTATGCCCTGCTCCTCGATGTCAAGGCGCAGGTAGGAGATGCTTCCAGCGACGCCATCCCTCTGGTGGCTGCCGAAAGGCTTTTGCAGATCTTAATAGAGGAATGCCTGAATATCGGTAATCATATTATTTCCGGCCTGAACCTTGACAGGGCAGACACCTATAAAGAGATATTCGTCAGGCTTCAACAAAAAGGGGTCATCTCGAAGGAGATCGGCAAAGAGCTTATCTCCTTTGCTTCGTTCAGAAACAGGCTCGTGCATCTCTACTGGCGAGTGGAGCGAGATGAAATGCTATCCAAGCTGGATGACATCGGAGTTGTTAAGCAGTTCGTGGAAGGCGTCTATGCCTATCTCAAAAGCAACAAGTTGTTATAGCTCACGTGAGTAACGTCAAGGCCTTGAGGGGGTCAAGAGGCATGGCGCACAGGGATGGGGACAACAACCAGACTGAACAATCCAAGGGGCCCTCTCTGCCCCTTTTTGTTTGGAATCAATGGGAATTGATAGCTAGCTGAAGACCAGCTTTTGTGTGCTGATAAAAGTTGAGAACAAAAAATGGGATGGGAAGACCTGCAACAGAAACTTGAGGATACCTTCACATTAGATGGTGTGATTGGCAAAAAAGTCAGCCTCGTGATGGAGTACGAGAAGAATTATGGCAATTTTGTTGAAGAGAAATATAGAGGGCACAGCATCCTTGTTCACTCCTTTCAGGAGTTTTTTATTGAAACTCTCGAAATCGCAGGTTCAGCGTGGAATGAACATGACAGGAAGCCTACGCCCCCAACTTACTCAGAAACGTGGCTATGGCATCTAGCCAACTTCCGCAGCCTTCGTGCTATCGATATTTTGTTTCACAATGGCTATCCGATGGATGGATTTGCTCGATTGCGCCATCTTAAGGAATCTGCACTATACCTTGCAGCATTACTAAGTGGACTCACTACCTATAATGCAGTAAATGGAATAGAAGGCGTTGAAAAAATTACGACCAGAGAAGACATGGAACAGGTCAGAAAAAGACGCATGAAGGAAGAACGTCGTCTTCTCGGTCTAATGATACGAAAGGACTCTGGTTTTAGTGAAGATCAGTTGCGTGAGCTAGGCCAATGGGAGGAGTTTTTCCATCAGGAAGTTCACGGTGCCATGCTAACCCAGGTTCTCGAACATGGGCCAGCTGCCCAAGGGAAAGACACTGTATCTGTGGCTCCCAAACCCCGTGAGAGATCATGTGCTATGTTCATCAATAGGTTCGACGAGGTCGCATGGATGTTACATCGCACGCTTCCCATTTTGCAGCTCAGCTATCGGCCTTTTGGTGACAACTGGCAGAAAAAGTGGCGACTCCTAGATGAGAATTTCTATGCAATAGAACAATCTCTTGCCGATATGGGTAAGAAGATAGGAACTGTTTTTATAGACTTGATCAATAAAAAATTCGCGTTTACTCCTGAACACAATTTCGATTCGCACGTAAAATACCCAGAAGTCAACAAAAAAGGGGAAACAGAAGGGGACGTAGTTAATAATATTAAATAACCTGGAGGATAGAGAGGTGCAAGGGGGATGATAGAATATTTAAATAATTTAGCTTTGTCCCCTTGAGCCTATTGACAGAGGATGGAACTTTATAAAGTCTCAGTTGACAATAAAGAGTTTAGAACCCTCCCTCAAAAAGAAGTTTTATTCTTCGTTCAGGCTGGAGCTATTTTAAATGAGCTAAATATACTTCATAAATTCTTAGCTATTTCAAATAGAGCGGTAAAAGGAACTGTTGAAACGAAAGCACAAAATTCCCAAACACTTTTCATCTTAAGCATTTTAACAGGAAAGCTTTGGGAAAGCTGGCGTTTTCTTGAAAAATCATTCTTCGGAACAAAAATATCTAAAAATTATGACCAGTTGCTTCCTGAAAAAGCAAAGAAACAATTGATTGATTTAAAATATTATTTTGGGAAAGAAAATCTGATCAAAGAAGTAAGGAAGAAGCTTGCATTCCATTACGATACAGAAGAAATCGAAAAGCCATTAAATGAAATATTAAAAGGCGATATTCCAGAATTTTACCTTTCTGAGGATCAAGGGAATAGCTACTTTTATATAGCAGATCTTATTCGCTTGAAAACCATATTAGATTACACAGGAATGTCAGAACCTTTTGAAGCGCTCGATAAATTTTTCGCAGAGGTTTTAGCCGTATCAAAATTATTCATTTTGTTCCTTAATCACTGTTTGGTTGTGGTAGCGCGCAACCATATGAATTGGAAGTTTAAAAAAATTCATATTCAAGAGCCACCTAAAATAAATGATATTTTCTTGCCTTATTTTGTAGGAAAACCTGATGATCTTTAAGAAAGATCGGGGTCAGGTCTTGTGAGGACAATGTGTCTTAAAGGCAAAATTGTCGCATACATTATGGGGATTTTATATGGATCGGCATAAATCCTATGGGGCCGACTTAATGAGGAGAGAATTAAGATGATTACACTCGAAAACTTAGAGAAGGAACTGCGCAACAGCAAGGGTGAATGGCGTTGGCATGCAGCGCGCGTCATTCAGGGCATTCCGGCCGGATATCTGTGTACATACGGCGCGGTGGCACGTGAGGTCAATAGGCGAACTAAACTCAACATCAGTGCCCGCAATGTCGCTTGGCTCAGGGCTTACCTCTACGGGCAAACCTCAAGGGATACTAGCATTCCACTCCACCGACTGACTAAGGTGGGGGACGCCCAATGCCACGCCGACTCTCAACGCACTACTAGGGATGCGAGGATTGCTCGTACCGCGGAGGGATCGTGGCAGAACCCACGATGGTGGAAGTTCTGATCATTTATCGGAGAGAAATCGGGGTCAGGCCTTGACTGAAGACAATAATGCCACTCCTGATGGAAAAGATAGGGGGTGCGAAAAGGAGAAGGGTCACGAAAAGGAGAAGGGTCAGGTCTTTGGTTTTGGCTTTTCGCAAAGATCGGGGCAGGCCTTGTGAGGACAAGTTATTTAAAGGTAAAATTGTCGCATACATTATGGGGATTATATATGGATCGGTATACACCTTGTTATAAATAATATATGGTAGTCTTATTATTTTTTTTAAAATATTTTTGAGGATAAAAAATGGAAACATTAGAAAATAAAAATAAATATTTAGTAAACATTCATTTAAAGGATTATGAAATCACAAGAGAAGAAATAATCTTGCGATTAAAAGAAAAGAATTTGCTGACAAGATATCTAATGTTGCTAATTGCTGCTGTGATAGCAGGGCTTTGGTCGGATAAAGCCGGTGTTTCAAATAATATTATTTTAATGATCATATTTCTGATAATAATTCCTGTAATTTCATTAATATTAGTTTTTTTATATAATTGGCATGATGAGTGTGTCGTAAAATTGGCATTCTATCTTAATCATGAAATAAGACCAAAGATATGTTCACTGTTAGAAACTGATGAGATATTTACATGGGAAAATTTACAGCAAAAATTTAGACAGGAATCTACCTTTTTTAATTACGCAAATTTAGGAAGATTAATATTTATTATTCCCATTCTAATATCGGTTACAGGATATATTCTGATCGAAAACATCAAAACCTTGGATTATATTAAGTGGTTTTTAATATCCATGGACATAATAATCATAGTATTTATTTCATTCTCCTTTACTAAAATAAATACTAAGTATCGCAATTTGAATAAATTGAAATCTAAAAAATGAATCGATGAGTACAACCTAATTGAATCTTTTTTTATTGAGTACGATATCGACAGTGTTTATAACAACTGTAGACGAAACCGCATAGGGTGGGAGATCGGAGTCAGGTCTTGTGAGGACAAGTTACCTTAAAGGCAAAATTGTCGCTTACATTATGGGGGTTATATATGGATCGTTATAAACCCTGTTAGATATGGATATTGCTTTATGCAAAATAGACATCCTTTGAAAACAATTTTGCAAATATATTCAATAGTCCCCGGTATTATTGGAATATCATTTCTATACGTAGCTATCACTTTGACAGCGGCAGTCATTAGCAGTAAAGAATACTTAGCCTTGTTACTTAACATATTTATCTTAAGTATATCGGGAATGTTAATTTACATTTCATACAAAACGATCTTTAAGTTTTCGAAAAAAGCAATAATTGAGTTGGCAACCTTCACAGGATTAGTATGCTTTCTCGTCTTAAGCCGTCTCTTCGACAAGTATTTTCCATTCGCAAAATCACCCGATATAGAATTTCAAAAAATTCTAATTAATATCGGCCCTATCATTTTGGGCTATTTGGTTTACAAGCTTATGAGGAGTATTACTTTAAGAATAGCGACAAAAAATAATATTATATAACGAGAAGGGAAAAAGGCCGGTCCTATTTAATGTAAAGGGCACTTGTGAGAAATCAAGACCCTTCCTATAAACTATTCTCCACGAAGGACTGATGAACATCTCGCTGGAAAGAGTAAAAACGATCGGGAGCGGGTTGCTCAGGCCTGAAGGGGTCATGGCCCTGGACGACGGCAGCCTGCATGCTGCGGACGGCAAGGGTCGGTGCGCACGGATAGCAAAAGACGGGCGCACCTCGTTTTTCGGAAACGTGGGAGGCCTGCCCAACGGCCTGTGCATCGACAGAAACGGGAACTGCATCATCGCCAACATAGGCAACGGCGAAGTGCAGTCGTTGCATCCCGACGGCAGCCATAGCGTGTTGATGACGGAGGCCAATGGTAAAAGGATGTACTCCCCCAATTTCCCGTTCGTGGATTCCAAAGAGCGGATATGGGTCTCCAACTCCACGGCCCGCCAAGATCTCGAAGCGGCGATTCAGTCCCCGTCGCCGGACGGATGTGTTGTTCGCATCGAAGGCACAAATCCGCGCATTGTGGCGGAGGGCATCTATTTCGCGAACGGCATCGCCCTCGATCCGGCAGAAGAGTATCTTTATGTTGCCGAAACGATGATGAGGCGCATCCTGCGGTACCGGATCTATCCGGGCGGCGCCCTGAGCACAGCCGAGGTCTATGGGCCCGAAAGCCTCGGCAAGCTGGGGTACCCGGACGGCATCGCCTTTGACGAAACCGGCGACCTATGGGTCACCTTCCCCACGTGGAACGCCGTCGGCTATATCGATCCACAGGGAACTCTTGAGATCGTACTGGAGGACCCTGACGCAGCAGTGCTCCGTCGGCCGAGCAACATCTGTTTCGGCTGGGAGGGGCGCAGGACCGCCTTTATCGGGAGCCTTGACGGTACGACCATACCCTATTTCGAAGTCCCCTATCCGGGCGCACGCCTCGTGCATCAGGGAGGGTAAGGCGATAAAAAAATGAAGGAGGTACATACCATGGCTAAGACACATAACAAAGATGACAGAAGCACATGGGCTATCGGTGGAGGGGTACTGTTAGGTTTGGGTGTCGGATTCTTTTTCCTCAAGGAATCTCCTCTGGCATTCGTTGGAAGTATTTTTATAGGATTAGGCCTCGGTCTGATGATAACTGCTATCATTTCAAGAGCAAAACAAAAATAAAACAACGGTGCTCGGGCTCAGGCATGCAACCAAAGAATAAGGAGGACAAAACTATGATACTTCGTACGAAAGTTCTTAAGCTCAGCGTAATCGCGGTTCTCGTGAGTGCTCTTTTGAGCTGTGGAAAGTACTATTACAAGCCCGCCCCGGAGATCGAATCCCTCCGTTTTAATTCCGCTACCGAGTTGACACAGGCCATTCGACGCGGCGAGATCAGCTCGGTCGATCTCCTCAACCTCTACCTCTACCGCATCCGGCGTTACAATAAAGACATCAATGCCGTTGTGGCCCTGGATATAAAGGCGGCGCGGGCGCGAGCACAGGAAGCGGACAAGGCCCTGGCCCGGGGCGAGAACTGGGGGCCGTTGCACGGTCTGCCGATGACGGTAAAGGATGTATTCAAAGTGGTCGGCATGCCTGCAACATCGGGTGACCCTTCCCTCAAAAACTACTTACCGAAACGTAATGCGATAGCGGTACAACGCCTTATCGATGCAGGTGCCATCGTCTTCGGCAAAACCAACACGCCATACCATGCTGCGGATATTCAAAGCTACAACGAAATTTATGGTACGACGAACAACCCCTGGGATCGGACCAGAACCCCCGGTGGTTCATCAGGCGGCTCTGCAGCGGCGCTCGCTGCGGGGTTCACGCCCCTCGAGCTGGGGAGCGACATAGGGGGCTCGCTCCGCAATCCTGCCCACTATACCGGGGTTTTCGGACACAAGACCACCTTTGGAATCGTTCCCAGATATGGGCATATACCTCCCATGCCCGGCCAGGTTCCCCCGCATGTCATGCCGATGATTCCGCTCTTTGTCGTAGGTCCGCTTGCCCGAAGCGCCGATGATTTGGAGCTGGCCCTGGAGGTCTTGACCACGCCGGGTCAAGGGGAAGCAAGCAATAACAAACCTGAACTCCTGCCGGCGCGAAAAGGACACTTCAAGGATTATCGCGTTGCGGTGTGGTTCACGGATCCTAGTCCCTCAGCCGAAATCGATGCGGAGGTATCGGCGACTCTTCAAAAGATGGTGGAGAAACTACGGGGTGCCGGTCTTGTCATAGAGGAAGCACATCCCGACATCCTGCTATCGGAAAGTGCCGCACTGTGGCTGGAAATCTACAATAAGATGATAGCGGGGGCATTACCGTTGCCGCAGGAGTTTGTCGCGAGACAGAAAAAACACCAAGCCCTGTGGGCTGCATTCTTTAAACGCTACGATGTGCTGCTTGCTCCTATAGCACCGACTGTGGCCTTTCCTCATGACCATGCGGGGACGTTACTGACACGCAGCATGGTGATCAACGGGCAGCCAAAGCCCATGATAAACAGCCTGATGTGGGCATATATGGCCATTGCGTCAGGGTTGCCGGCAACCGTCGCGCCGGTGGGATTGAGCAATTCAGGCCTTCCGGTTGGTGTCCAGATCATCGGTGACAGATTCGAGGATCGGACGACCATAGATTTTGCGCGAGGATTGTCCGAGCTCGTCGGCGGCTTCACCCCGCCACCGGGCTATGAGAAGTAAGACAACCACCTCTTTCGCATGACAGAGATGGTGTCAGGCCTTGTGAGGACAATTTATCTTAAAGGCAAAATTGTCGCATAAATTGAAAGGTTTATATGGGTCAGTATAAAGCCCGTTACACGTCAAAGGCTATTCTAAAAATATTTCTCACATGCGTATTTTGCTATTTGTTTTTTCCAAGCAATATTATACATGCTGATCAAAATAGGTCATATTTTGATACCTTAATAGAATACTCAAAACGTGATTCTATTTCTGACTCTATATTGATGAAATCTGAAAAATTAGTAGATCAGATTCTGAAATCAAAAAAAAGTTCACCACAGGAGTCAGTTACTTATTACTTTGGATTAATTTGCTTAAAATCATCATCGGATAAAGGTGTCTCATCATATATCGAATACTTAATTAGTCAGGAAGGCTCGGCTGAAGAAGAATTATCTTTTAGATTCGAACCGATTTTTTTTAAGCATCCAAAAACTGTTCTATCAGTAATTACAACGGAACATCCGACGCACCAACGAACATTGCTGAACCACATTGGTTGGGGATTCTTGAATAATACAGAATCTGTTACAAAGGCCAACTATAAAAATAAGTTTTTTGAAAAAAATCAAGAGGTCAAGAATTTATATCCCAAGTATAGAACAGAAATTGATCATATATTTCGGGAGATTGATCAATATTTTAATTGGGTAGAAAACAAAAAAAATAAAAATTAGAAGGAAAGATCGGGGTCGGGCCTTGTGAGGACAAATTATCTTAAAGTCGCAGATGTCGCATAAATTATGGGTTATATATGGATGAGTATAAACCCTTTTGGCACGTAAAGAGAGAGAAGGGCGCCCGCTCAATGATGAACATATTCTGGCCCATGATCGTGGCGATTCTCGTTGCCACGATTTATGCAGTTATTGTCCATTGGAAGGCTCCGTCTGAAGCATGGGACTGGTGGCACTCCCTTATTGCAATGCTGGTATCCATCCTCTTAGGTGTAACCATTGCCCTTTCCCTGTTTCAGAACCAACAGCAAGCCATAGCCAAGACGGACAAGCAGAGATTCCTTTCCTTGCTTCGTTTGGAGCTTTCTGGGATCCGGCGGGGACTGCGCGATCCTACTCGTGCCAACCTCTGGGTTCACAGTGGAGTCAGCCTTCCCGCACAGGTCACCTACATCCAGCCCCTCATTCTGGAGGAAGCAGGCCGAAGTGGCCTGTTCGATAACAACACTTCCTTTATGATGATCGACCTCTCCGGAAGTATGAGGATGTTCAACAAGAAAACCCAAATCCTGCTTGACCTGCTGAGCTCCAGCAAGGAGCCAGTGGGTCTTGAGGAGAACGTCCGTGCGGCAATAACGAATATCGATCGGTCACGAGGGGGTATTCTTAAAGGCATTGGGTTACTCAGCGCAGATTTAGGAATAGAACTTACGGATAAGAAAGAAATCGGGGTCAGGTCTTGAAATAGGACAATGTATCTTAAAGTCGCAGATGCCGCTTACTGTATGGGGGTTATATAAGGATCGGTATAAACCCTGGTTGGTATCTAACAGAATTTCCATGTTTCATTAAATAGAGGAAGCGATGCAATTTAAAATAATATTTTTATCCTTTCTGTTGTTGTTCTTATTACCAAGTGAAATTTTTTCTCAGTCAACTGAAGATATTAACTATTTATATGCGAATGAATTAGATCAATATATTGCCAATACACTAAAATCATGCAAGATAGTAGAAATAAAAGATTATGACAAAGAAATCTTGTCATTTTTCAAGCCAACAACAAAAGTCTTAGGTGACTTCGACGGTAATGGGTTTGAAGATATTTGTCTAATAATTAAATGTCCTCAAAGAATATCTGTAATATCTTTTCATAAATTTAAAAATGGATTCAAACATTATATATTGGAAACACGAGAAGGATCAAATTATATTCAGGAAACATTAATAAAGGAAAACGCTGGCCCCGTTAGGATCTCAATGGCAGACGAAGAAGTAAAAACAAAGAAGTTAGCACATGTTGCTATTACCGTTGAATGGATAGAAACATGTTATAATACTATTTATATATGGGAAAATGATCAATATGTAAGTTTTTATAGGGGATTATAGAAACAAATAAAAAAACATGTCTTAAAAGAATTGGGCTCAACCTTGACTGAGGACAATGTATCTTAAAGTAGCAGATGTCGCATAGATTATAGGGATTATATATAGATCGGTATAAGCCCTGTTCTGCGTATAAAGCATAATTATGAAATTTCTACCTATAAAAAAAGATGGCCAAAAAGTATATGCCGGCTTTTGGAAAAGGTTCGGAGCAGCCATCGTTGATCTGCTGGTCTCTATCCCTTTAATATTCATCTTTACTTACCTGGAAGGCATATCAATTGGCATAGCCATGATTACCGTTATTATTGGGAGTACGCTCTTCCCGATGTACACGATTTATTTTCATTATCGGTTTGGTGCCACACTAGGAAAAATGGCTGTTGGTATTAAAGTTACATTGCCCAACGGTTCTACCATTGGTCTTAAGCAAGCAATCCTTCGTTTCTCAGTTGATCTTGGGTTTGCATTATTTATAATTATCGTAGAAATAATCGCATTATCAAAGGTTGATCCAGAACAATATTTATCAGCAGGCTGGATGAAACGCAGTGAATATATCATGCCTCTTTACCCAGCGTGGTATGTAGTAGTAGAAGTTGGATTTCACGTATGGTATTGGAGTGAATTGCTTGTGCTCCTATTTAATAAGCGCAAGCGAGCTATCCATGACTTCATAGCTGGCACGGTAGTCATTAAAAAACAATACGCACAACAAGGTAGTCAATTTGACGCCACAAACGGTAAAGGGATTGACGTCAGCCCTTGACTGAGGACAATTTAGTTTAAAGTCGCAGATGTCGCATACAGTATGAGGGTTATATATGGATCGGCATAAACCCTGTTAAAAGCAGGAGATAAAGAATGAGCTACGCAGATGATGTTAGAAAGTATTGCAAAGACAATATAATTGACCCAGCTCGGATACGCGGAGAAAAACAGATAGCGATAAGGGCTGGTGATATCCACACCGCCATGGGCTACAAAAGTCGCATGCCTTTGGTATGTGCTGCGCTCGGAGCTAATAAATTCGCGGAGATCGCAGGGGTTGAGAGGATCAGCATAACTGGACCTACAAATGGTGCGAACGCAATATTCATGTTTCAGATTAAATAGCAAGAGATCGGGGGCAGGCCCTGACTGAGGACAATTTATCTTAAAGTCGCAGATGTCGCATGAATTATGAGTATTATGGATCGGGATAAACCCTGTTAAGTGCCACACAGTTCTGACTATGGATGAAGTAACAAGAATAATTCTCTATACCTTATGTGCGGGTGCTTGTATCCCTCTTGGCGGTGTACTCGCATACGTTGAAAAGATAGGGACCCAATGGCTGGAAAATGAGTTCCGACACTTTGTAATCGCTTTCGGGGGCGGTATATTGATCGCTGCAGTTGCTTTTGTATTGGTTCCAGAAGGCACTGAATATGTAAATCACTCAACGTTAAGTGTCATTATTTTATTAAGTGGTGGTGTTTGCTTTTTTGTATTGGAGCGCATGTTAGGAGGGCGTCGTCGAGAAAAACCACAATTGATTGCAATGCTTCTAGACTTTGTGCCGGAATCGCTGGCGTTAGGCGGTGCATTTGCAATCGGAGCTCAATCTGCACCGATGTTAGCAGTTTTTATTGGTTTACAAAATTTACCTGAGGGATTTAACGCTTATCGTGAACTACGCTCTTTGCCCCGGTCTAGTGTGCAACATATATTAGGATTTATGTTTCTCCTTGTTCCTATAGGACCGATTATAGCCGTTGTCGGGTGGGTTTATTTTAGTGAAAACGCATTCCTTTTGGGTGCAACGATGCTGTTTGCATCGGGCGGAATACTTTACTTAATATTTCAAGATATAGCGCCTCAATCACATATGAGGCGACATTGGGCACCACCTTTAGGCGCAGTGCTTGGTTTTTGTATAGCTATGTTAGGTAACAACATAGTAATCGGCTCTTAACAAATCACTTAACCAGGACGCGCAAAGAACGCGCGCCGAAAATTGGAGGTGATCGGCGTCAGGCCTTGACTGAGCACAATAATGCCGCTCCTGATGGGCCTGCAAACGGCTCACTATTGTATTGACACACAAAACCGACTATCTCAAAATCCAGCCCAAAAAATCAGACCCGTGTGAAAAAATGAGAGACCGTTATGAACAGCGTCATCGGCAAAATTAAAGGCGTAACATACAGCGAGGAGATGATCCCCGTTGACGAGGCGGTGCGTCTCAAGGTAATGGTCTTTAAACAGACCTCTGGGCGCGGCAAGGCGCCGATTGTCTTTGTCGCCGGCTGGGTCTCCACCATTGCCGGCTGGGCTGCCCTCATCAAGCCCATGGCGAGCGAGCGCGATGTTTACTACGTGGAAACACGGGAAAAACGCTCCGCCCTGATTGACGGCAATGCCCGCTTACGGGATGACGATTTTAGTATTTCTCAAAACGCGCGAGATATCATCACGATCTGCGATCATTTCAATATAAACTCCTCGCACACGCTTGTGTGCGGAAGTTCCCTGGGGGCGACATCGCTCTTAGAGGCGATGAAGGGGGGAAAACTCAAATGCGGCGGTGCCTTTCTTGTGGGGCCGAACAGCGAGTTTACCGCGCCGCGATCACTCTCGTGGATCTTATATCTGCCCCCCTTTTTCTACCATCCGGTCAAGTATATAGTGCTCTGGTATCTGCGTACCTTTCGCGTGGATGCCCGAAAAGAGCCCGAGCAGATGAAGCGGTATGAGGAAACCCTACGAATGGTGAATCCCAAACGGCTGAAGCATACCGCGCGTTCGGTCATTTTAGGGCGCTATCAGGTGTGGAACAATTTAGAAACGGTGCGCGTCCCTGTCTATATTGCCTATGCCGCGTCGGACAAGCTCCACTCCCTTGACAATATTCGCCGGATGGCCGAGCGGCTCCCTTTTGGTAAACTCAACCCCTGCCCGACAAACCTCTACATGCACTCAAAACAACTCCTTGCCGATATCAATACCTTCGAGCAGGATATCCAAGAGGAATCATAGGAAGGTGGTTCTCAGGATGCATACTTTCTTCTTCCATGTTCAATCATTATCGCGAATAAATGTGCAAAGGAGATCATGGCGGCAAAAAAGTGTTGACGTGCTTCTTATTGCCGAATAAAATCGGTGTACGATAGAGAACAAGCCTAAAAAATAAACCGGAGGGGGAGGTTTATATGCCAGTTACCTATTCAGTGAAAAATAATGGCATGTTCGTTCATGCGATAGCCACGGAGCCGCTCTACACGGAGGATGTCATTGAGCTGCAGGATGCCATATGGGAAGACGAGCGGGTGAAGCCCGGCTATGCACTTTTGTTCGACGAATCACACACCGAAGAGTCCCACATCGACACCCAGGGTCTGAAAACCATTGTTGCGCGGGAAAAGTCCGATCAGGCAAAACGGCCTTCAAAGCTCGCCATCGTTGCCGGGCCGGGCGATGCGTTCCCGCGCGCGCTTGAGTACGAGCGGATGGTTTCCCCGGACAAAGAGAAGGTTATCGTCTTCCACAACGAGGAAGTCGCACGGCACTGGCTCGACGTACCAGAGGATGATCACTGAGCATCCACTCCCCACAAGCCGAATGCATGCGCCGTTCGACAGTAACCCCGCCTTCATTGACTTACAGGTGATAATCTGGGGCAACACGGGGTCAATGCGTCAGTGTTGATGAATATCATATCGAAGGCCCTGAAACCTTCTGTTCAGTGGTCCGCCTTATCAGATGCATCCAAATGGCATCTTATGAGCATCTCTATAAGTAGAAACCTTTCATAATAGAGGAGGTGCAGCGATGTCAGGAGCAGTAGTTAATCCATCCACAATCAGTTATGGGGCGGTACTTATCGGCGTGGCGTTTTGGATATTCGTCGCACTTGCTGTGGGCGCCTCCATTTGGTATGCATACGCGCGAAATCGGGAGACGCAAAAAACAATCCGCCTTGCCATCGAAAAGGGCATGAAGCTCGATCCCGCTGTGATCGATAAGCTCGTTACACGAAGACCCGGGAAACCTGAGGATTATTACGTCGGGGGATTCATTTGCCTTGCAGTCGGCATAGGAGTTCCCATATTGGGATATTTTATCGGGCAATCTGAGATCGAACCCGAGGCCAAAGCTGCGGTTGGAATACTACTCGGTGTTGGAATACTGGTGGGATTGATCGGTATCAGTTTAATCGCATGCGGCAAATTGATAGTAGGCCGTCGCGAGAAAGCCGCCAAGACGGGGAAGCGCCGGATGTGAGCCCTCCTCGTGAGAGCGACCACCTTGCGTCGGCAGCCGAGTCATCTTTGGTTGCCTTGGCGATGTCGGGCGATGACAAGGCCTTTGAAGAGCTCGTGCGCCGCCGACAGGGGACTATCCGGAGACTCATGCGACAGATGAGTGGCGATTGGGCCAGGGCGGATGATTTTGCCCAGGAAGCCTTCCTCCAGGCGTGGCGCAAGCTTCGCACGTTGCGGGCGCCCGGGGCATTCGGCACATGGCTGAGGCAGATCGCAGTCAATGTCTTTCTCCAACACAACCGCCGCACCGTGCGTGCACAAGAGGATTTCAGCGAGCTGGCATCGTATGCAATGGTTGAAAAGGAGGACCCCTCGGTCCACCTGGATTTGGAGAATGCACTGGCGCTCCTGAGGCCGGTCGAGCGGCTCTGCGTGGTATTGGCCTATGGCGAGCGCATGAGCCACGGCGAGATCTGCACGGCCACGGGCCTGCCCTTAGGCACGGTGAAGTCTACTATTGCGCGCGGATCAGAGCGGCTGCGCCGATACCTGGCGGATTATGAGGATGATGTCCGATGAACAACGAACCTGAGATGGACCTGTATCGCGTGTTTGCAGAAAGAGGCGAGATTGCGCAAGGCGAGCTGTTTGTCGAGCGGGTGTCCAAGCGCATAGCGCTGCTGCGATGGGTCCGCCGGGGAATGCACATCCTTCTTGCTGGTGCAGGGTTGGTAATGCTCGCCGCACTGACACCCAGGCTCATAGACCTCACCACCTATATCTCGCTCGGATCGAACCTTTTTGCCGATAGCGTTGTGGTCGTGATTCTCTCTCCAGCTGGGTGGCTCATCGGCGGAGGGATCGGTCTGTTCTTTCTTTTAAGAACGCGTCTGTAAGCGGCGGCCGTTTCTATTTTCAACCGCACCCCCCCTTCATTGACACCCAGGGGACAACCGGTTACAATACTTAAGAAACTCTTCCATTTCGAGGGGACCTATTAAGAAAATATACGGCAATACCAACGGCCTGAGGGCAAGCCAGATAAAGGGCCTGGAGCGCATCTACCGCCGCAAGGTCCCCCCCCAACAGATCATCACCCCGGAGCTTGCCCGCTACCTCACCGAGCTCTCCCAGGAAATCAGACGCCAGATCGGAATCATCTGCAACCGCCAAGGGGAGATCTGCTTCACCATCGTCGGGGACGACAAGGAGATCGTCATCCCCGACCTCAGCCGCTACCGCGGGGGCAAGGGCAGGCTCAAGGGTCTGCGGTGCATCCACACCCATTTGAAGGGCGAGCCCCTCACGCAGGACGATTTGACGGACCTCGCACTCCTGCGCCTCGACCTCATGGCCGCCGTGTCGGTCACCTCCCAGGGCCTCCCCGGTCGGGTCTTCGCGGCCAACCTCCTGCCCAGGAACGAACACGGTGAGGTATGGCACATGGAGGAATACCGGAGCCCGGCGGAGCTCGACCTCGATTTCCTCGCCTTCATCCACGCCCTGGAGGACGAACTCCAGCGGGGCGTCGAGACCCTGCAGACGGACGGCAAGGAGACGGCCATCCTGGTCAGCGTGGTCCCCTACGGCAAGCCCTTCCCCATCGAGGACTCACTTGAGGAATTAGGGGAGCTCGCCCGCTCCACGGACCTCGCCGTCATCGATACGGTAGTGCAGCGCCCCAAGCGGATTCACCCCAAGTATCTCATGGGGGAAGGCAAGCTCAAGGAGCTGATCATAAAAGGATTGCAATCCGGCGCGGAGGTCATCTGCTTCGACCAGGACCTCTCCCCCGCCCAGATCAACGCCATCGCGGAGGTCACCGACCTCAAGGTCATCGACCGGACCCAGCTCATCCTCGACATCTTCGCCAAGCGCGCCCACAGCAGGGACGGCAAGGTCAGGGTGGAGCTGGCCCAGCTCCAATACCTCCTCCCACGCCTGACCGGCAAGGGGATCGCCATGTCCCGCCTCATGGGGGGCATCGGCGGAAGAGGCCCCGGCGAGACCAAGCTGGAGATCGACCGGCGCCGGATCAAGGACCGGATCCGCCGCCTGGAGAAGGAGCTGGAGCACCTCGGCAAAGGGAGGTGGCAGCGGCGCACCAGGCGCATCGATCAGGGCCTCCCCATTCTCTCCATCGTCGGCTATACCAACGCCGGCAAATCCACCCTGCTCAACGCCCTGACCGAGAGCAAGGTAGCGGTGCAAAACAAGCTCTTCGCCACCCTGGATACCGCAAGCCGCAGGCTCAGGTTCCCCCGCGAGCGGGAGGTGATCATCACCGACACGGTGGGATTTATCCGCGACCTCCCCCCTCCCCTCCTGGGCGCCTTTCGCTCCACCCTCGATGAGCTCCATGACGCGGACCTGCTGCTGCACGTGATCGATGTGAGCAACCCCCGGTTTGAGGACCAGCTGGAATCGGTGGAGGCCCTCCTGGGGAAACTGGAACTCAGCCAGATCCCCCTCCTGCGCTGCTTCAACAAGGCGGACAAGGTGGAGCCCGGGGTTGCCGAGCGGATCTGCCGCCGCTTCGGCGGGATCGCGATCTCGGCCCTCGACAGGGAGACCTTCGCCCCCCTGCTCAATGAGATCGAGGAGACCTTGTGGGGAATGAAAGGGACAGTACATGGAAGAGCGAATCAAGAAGACCATCGAGAGCTTGCGGGCCCACGCCTTTCCCGTTGAGTACTGCCCCGGCAGGAAAGAGGCCGTGAAGCTCGTTCTGCAGTACATCCCCGCCGATGCCCAGGTGGGGGTGGGGGGATCAATCACCATCAGGGAACTGGGGCTCATCGACGCCCTCACGAAACGGGGCACTACGATCTACGACCACTCGGCCGAGGGGCTTTCTCCGCAGGAGGTCCTGGCGACGCGGATCAAACAGATGACCTGCGACTGCTTCTTGTGCAGCGTGAACGCCATCGCCCAGACCGGGGAGCTGGTCAGCATCGACGGCGTCGGCAACCGCATCAATGCCATGAACTTCGGACCCAAGAAGGTGATCATCGTGGCCGGCATAAACAAGATCGCCGAGGACCTCCCCCAGGCCCTGGAGCGCGTGCGCAACGTCGCCGCCCCCCAAAACGCCCGCCGCCTGGGGCTGGCGCTCCCCTGCGCAAAGACCGGCCGCTGTGAGGACTGCAATTCTCCCCAAAGGATATGCCGTTCGATCCTGATCATGGAGCGGCGGCCGCTGCTCACGGATATCACAATCGTCCTGGTGGGTGAAGAATTAGGCTATTGATTTCATCGCCCTCGACCACTATAATGCTCTCTCCTGGCCATATCCACGGCCTATAACGATATACGAAGTAAACTATCCCGCCCCTGGCGGAATTCCTGCCGGAGGTGACCCTTCGGTCAAAGGTGGCCCTTTGGCCAGTGGATAATCAAGGCATCATACAAAATCGCATAGAGGAGGTTGTCAATGGGCAAGATCACTCGTGCTGTGGTGAGCGTTTCGGACAAACAGGGATTGGGCGAATTCGCCAAGGTCTTGGCCGAGTTGGGGGTGGAGATCCTCTCCACCGGCGGCACCGCCAAGAGCCTGAGGGAACAGGGTATTACCGTGGTCGACGTATCCGAGTACACGGGCTTCCCTGAGATGATGGAGGGGAGGGTCAAAACCCTCCACCCCAAGGTCCACGGGGGGATCCTGGCGGACCGGAGCAAGGAGGACCACGTCTCCCAGATGAAGGCCCAGGGGATCAAGCCCATCGACATGGTGGTGGTAAACCTCTACCCCTTTGAGGCCACCGTGGCCAAGGAGGGGTGCACCCTGGCGGAGGCCATCGAGAACATCGACATCGGCGGCCCCACCCTGATCAGGGCGTCGGCCAAGAACAATAAGCACGTCACCGTGGTGGTCGACCCCGCGGACTACCCTCGATTGGCCGAGGAGCTGAAGGGGAGCGGCGGTGTCATCTCGGAGCAGACCAACTTCGAGCTGGCGCGCAAGGCCTTCGAGCATACCCACCACTACGACGGGGCCATCGCAAAGTATCTTGCAGGGGTAAAAGGATAATAGGGGATGAAGATCCTGGTAGTCGGCTCAGGCGGCAGGGAACACGCCCTGGTCTGGAAGATCGCCCAGAGCCCGCGGGTTAAGGAAGTCTTGTGCGCACCGGGCAACGGGGGTATCTCCCGCATCGCCCACTGCATCGCCATTGCTGCCGACGACCTGGAGGGCTTGGCCCGTTTTGCTCAGGACGAAAAGATCGATCTCACCGTAGTTGGCCCGGAAATCCCCCTGACCATGGGGATCGTGGACCTCTTTCATAAAGAAAAACTTACGATCTTCGGGGCCACACAGGGGGCGGCCCAGCTCGAAGGGAGCAAGGCCTTTGCCAAGGACCTCATGAAACAATATAACATCCCCTCCGCCGAATACCGGGTCTTCGACGACCACGATGGGGCCGTTGCCTACCTAAAAAAGCACGGCGCGCCCATTGTGGTCAAGGCCGACGGCCTGGCAGCGGGCAAGGGGGTGTTCGTGGCAGAGACGGAGGGAGAGGCTATCGAGGCACTCGATGCAATCATGGTAAAGCGGGTATTCGGGGAGGCCGGCGAGCGGGCGGTAATCGAGGAGTGCCTTGAAGGTGAGGAGGCCTCCTTTATCGCCTTCAGCGACGGTGAGCACGTCCTCCCCCTGGCCTCTTCCCAGGACCACAAGCCCATCTATGACAACAATAAAGGACCCAATACCGGCGGCATGGGGGCCTACTCCCCCGCCCCGGTGGTCACCCCGGCGGTCCACGAGCGCATCATGGGGGAGATCATGATCCCTACGGTCAAGGCCCTGGCAGCGGAAGGCTACCCCTATCACGGGGTCCTCTACGCCGGCCTCATGATCAAAGAGGGTATACCAAAAACCCTGGAGTTCAACTGCCGCCTCGGCGACCCCGAGACCCAGCCCATCTTCATGCGCATGAAGGGGGACCTCGTCCCGGTCATGGAGACCTGCATCCAGGGGGGCCTCGCCGATCTGGAGATCGGATGGGACCCACGTACGGCGGTCTGCGTGGTCATGGCCTCTCAGGGCTATCCCGGCTCCTACGAAAAAGGCAAAGTCATCAAGGGGCTGGAAAAAATCGAGGCCATGGAAGGGGTGTATTGCTTTCACGCCGGAACCAGAGTGGAGAATGATCACTACTTGACCGCCGGGGGTCGAGTCCTGGGGGTAACGGGCCTGGGGAAGGGGATCAAGGAGGCCATGGAGACTACCTACCGGGCAGTCTCCGAGATCACCTGGGAGGGGGTCCACTTTCGCACGGACATCGGGAAGAAGGCCCTTGCCTGGGTGAAGGAGTAACGATATGGAAAAACCCATCGTAGGCATCGTTATGGGGAGCACGTCCGATCGCTCTATTATGGCGAAGGCCGAAGAAGTCCTGCAGCGCTTCGGAATCACCTACGAGACGACCGTTGCCTCGGCCCACCGCTCCCCTGAACGGGCGCGGGAATACGCCCGCACCGCCCACAAACGTGGCTTTCAGGTCATCATCGCCGGCGCAGGCGGTGCCGCCCATTTGGCCGGCGCCATCGCCGCCGAGACCGTGTTGCCGGTCATCGGGGTCCCCATCGACTCTTCGCCCCTGCAGGGGATGGATGCGCTCCTGGCCACGGTCCAGATGCCCGGGGGCATACCCGTGGCCACCATGGCCGTGGGCAAGGCCGGGGCCAAGAATGCGGGGCTCCTGGCAGTCGAGATCCTTGCCCTCGGCCAACCGGAGCTGCACAAGGGGCTGGAGGAGTATAGACAGGAGATGGCCCGTCAGGTGGAGGAGGCGGCCAAAGAACTCGACAAGGGGTGACGGCTCAAGGCGAGGTCCTGACGCAAGCCCATGGCCGAGGTCGTGCACATAGACCCCGCGAAACCCTCCACCCGCCTCATCCACAAGGCGGCGGAGGTGATGAGGGACGGGGGCATAATTATCTATCCCACCGAGACCCTCTACGGTCTCGGGGCCGACCCCTTTGACCCCGGGGCGGTAGAGAGATTGTATAGGATCAAGGGGCGGGAAGCGGGCAAACCCATCCCCTTTTTGATCAAGGACCAGCAGATGCTCGAGACCCTCGTGGCGGATATCCCTCCCATAGGGAGGGTGTTGATGGAGCAATATTGGCCCGGCCCCCTTACCCTCATCTTCCGGGCGAAAGAGGGACTCCCCCCGCCACTGCGGGGGAAAGAGGGGACCATCGGCTTGAGGATCTCCGCCAACCCCATCGCCAAGGGGATCGTGGAGGCCGTAAATGCACCCCTCACCTCCACCAGCGCCAATCCGGCGGGGGGAAAAGACCTCACCGATGCCCGAAGCATCGAGACGCTCCTGGGGGACCAGGTGGACCTGATCATCGATGGGGGACAGGTACCGGGGCAGGGTTCGACCGTGGTCGATCTGACCGCCGATCCACCCAAGGTCGTGCGGCCAGGCATGATTGAAATCTCACGGGGTGAACTATAAGGAGGACATATCCCCCTACTCCTGCTCCTTAAATTTTAAGTCTAAGGAAAGCAGCCGAAGGTGCCCCCTTGGGCAGAATGCGGGGTCCCTGCCGCTCTGCGGCCCCCTCCCTTTTGGATCTTCTAATTGATGGGGTGTCGCTTTGTGACACATCCCCTCATTAAGAATCCAAAGGTTGGGGGGCAAGCGGGAAAAGTGACACCTTTAGATAACTCTATGCCGTAGGTGGCCCTTTGGCCAGAGGGGATGATCAAAGTGCTATTTATATAAAAAATAAACATCCGCAACTTTCCCCTCCCCTAGTGGGAGGGGATGAAGTCCCGCACCGAAATTTAGATTTATGGAAGCGGGATACCGCATAGCGGCAGTGAGGGGTGATATAATAAAATATCAATATAGGTACCCCCTCACCCTAACCCTCTCCCCCCAACAACTGGGGGAGAGGGAAAAAAAGAGATTTTTCCCGCCAGAGCGGGATCATCGACAAGAAAGTAAGCCGTGAGCGGCAATTTGAATTTTTATTGTTTGTAGATGGCGAAGGAGGCATAGATGAAGAGGTCATACAAGATCGCCGTGATCCCCGGCGACGGCACCGGCCCGGAGGTGGTCAGGGAGGGGCTCAAGGTCCTTCAGGCCGTTTCCGGAGTCGAGGGCTTTAAGACGGAACTGGTGGATTACGATCTGGGGGGAGAGCGCTACCTCAAGACAGGGGAGACCCTGCCGGATGCGGCCCTGGGGGAGCTGCGCCAGATGGACGCCATCTATCTCGGCGCCATCGGCCACCCCGAGGTCAGGCCGGGGATCCTGGAAAAGGGGATCCTCCTTCGTATTAGATTCGAGCTCGACCTCTACATCAATTTGAGGCCGGTGAAGCTCTACCCCGGGGTGGAAACCCCCCTCAAGGACAAGGGACCGGAGGAGATCGATTTTGTCATCGTCAGGGAGAACACCGAGGGGCTGTACGCCGGTGCCGGAGGCTTTCTCAAGAGAGGCACACCCGATGAGGTGGCGATCCAGGAATCGATCAACACCCGCACGGGGGTGGAGCGCTGCATCCGCTATGCCTTCGAACTGTGCCGCCGACGCGCCAAGGGGAAAAAACTCACCCTCTGCGGTAAGACGAACGTCCTCACCTATGCCTTCGACCTGTGGGAGCGGGTCTTCAACGAGGTCGCCGGGGAATATCCCGAAATCAAGACCGATTACGCCCACGTGGACGCCATCTGCATGTGGATGGTGAAAAACCCCGAGTGGTTCGATTGCATCGTCACCGATAACCTCTTCGGCGACATCATCACCGACCTGGGGGCCATGATCCAGGGTGGCATGGGCATCGCCGCAGGGGGGAACATCAACCCCCAGGCCACCTCCATGTTCGAGCCAATTGGGGGCTCCGCCCCCAAGTATGCGGGCAAGAACAGCATCAACCCCCTGGCGGCCATCTGCGCGTGCCAGATGATGCTCGATCAACTCGGGGAGGCACAGGCCGCCCGCCGGGTCGAGAGGGCCGTCATGCGGGTAGTGAAGGACAATCTCAAGGGGATGTCGGCCGGAGAGATGGGATATACCACGAGCGAGGTGGGGGACCTGGTGGCCGACTACTGCGTTAAGGCTTCGGAAGGGTGATGCCTAATTCCTTGATCTTCTTGTGCAAGGTGTTTCGATTGATGCCCAAAAAGCGGGCCGCGGTCAGCTGGACGTAGTTCGACTTCTTCAGGGCGGTGAGGATGAGGGTCCGCTCCACCAGGGAGACGACGTCCGCCATGAGGTTTCCATTGCTCTCGGTCTGTAAATCCATCCGCGCGACCGCCCTATCCAATTTACTCATCAAGATCTCATCCAAGGATGCATCTTTGCCCCAGCGCATCACCACCAAGGCAGGGGAGATAAAAGCGGCGACGGCCTCCAACGTAGTGAGCCCGTCCCTTGAAGAGGGATGGGGATTGTCGCTCAACAAAATCCCCAGCGGGATATCCCCCCAACGCAGGGGGGCACAGATACACGAGATCTCTGGGCGCTGATCCTCCCCGCCCACCCCCTGCAAGAGGGGTTCTTTCAGGACATTCGTGATCGCCTTGGAGCGCCCCCGACGCATGACCTCGCCGCAATGCCCTGCATCGGCCTTGCAACTATTCCCCTTTAGCCGCTTGAGGGCCGGGCCGTAGACCTCTTGGACCACGAGCTGCCTCCGTGTCCCATCCAAGAGCCCCAAGAGGCCGTGTTTGACCTTGGCAATCTTCGCCAAAAAGGCCATGGAGTGAGAGAAGAGGGAGCGCACGTCCGTGGCCGAGGCCAAGGCCTGGTTAAACTCGTACCAAAGGGAAAATTGAGACACAGAAAGACCTTCTGCATCGCCTGAGGGAGATGGCATCACACCCGTCCTTTGATTTTGGAATGAATTGAGGGCCCTTTTATACCCCCCTTTTTCATTTTTTTCAAGGGGGAAATTTGGCTAATTCTATTTTTAAGGGGCCTTATCGCCTTGCCAGAGAACCCCCCTCATGCTAGGGTGAGATTCACGAGAAGGCATACCATGGAATTAATTATTCTGGGGTCGGGGACCGGCGTCCCCTCGCTGAAGCGGGGCTCACCGGCCGCCCTTCTCAAGGAGGGCAACCAATCCATCCTCTTGGACGGCGGCTCAGGGACCCTGGCCAGGATGCTGCGCGCAGGGGTGACGTACAAAGACGTGGACGCTGTCCTCTACAGCCATATCCACCCCGACCATGTGGCCGATCTGGTCCCTTTGATCTTCGCCAGCAAGTACCAGGAGGACCCGCGCGCAAAGGACCTCCTCATAGTCGGCGGGAAGGGTTTCCGAGATTACTTCGAGGGGCTGCGATGGGTCCACGGCAGCTGGATGGAGCCTGAGACCTTTCGCATCCACATCCGCGAGGTTGCGGCCGACGAGGTGTCCATAGGCGACCTCCGAATCACCACACTCCCCCTCGAACATGCCCCCCAAAGCGTCGGGTACCGGATAATCTCCCCCGGCGGGCACGTCGTGGTCTATTCGGGAGACACGGACTATTGTCCAAACATCGTGGAGTTGGCCGGGGGGGCGGACCTCCTCCTCTTGGAATGCTCCTTCCCCGAGGAGCAGAAGGTGGCAGGGCATCTCACCCCCTCCTTGGCAGGGCGCATCGCCCAGGAGGCCGGGTGCCGGAGGCTGGTCCTCACCCACTTCTATCCCCCCTGCGACCAATCAGATATCCAAAAGGACTGCCGGAACGTATTTCAGGGGGAGGTCCTCCTGGCCGAGGATATGATGTCTATAGCGATCTGAGCACCCCCTCCTTATAACAAAGACCCTCCCCCCATACCTGCCGCGGCGTTATTCCCCATTGTAGGCGGTACCGATATATGGTATTATTGAAACAGTTGCTTGCAAACCAATTCTTGAGGACTACACGATGTTTGGTATAGGGATGCCGGAGCTGCTGGTCATTTTGGGACTCGCCCTCATATTGATCGGCCCAAAAAAAATCCCCGACCTCGCCAAATCCCTGGGCAAGACCTTGGGGGAACTGCGCAAGGCCACCGATGATTTGAAGGAAACCATCTCTGAAGAGATCACACCCATCAAAAACGAAATCCCAAACAGAAGGGAACTGGAAGAGGCCGTAAAGAAAAAGTTCCTCGAAGGGGAAGAGGAGCAATCAGAGGCCGATACGGATTCCTCAGACTGAACAACACGTGGAGGAAAAACAGACCTTTATAGAACACCTGGAAGAACTCCGCAAGAGACTGATTATATCCCTCATTGCCGTGGGGGTAGGTTTCGGCATCTGCTATATCTTTGCCAAAGAGATCTTCCAACTCTTGATGATCCCCCTCCAAAAGGCCCTCCCGCCCGGGGCGACCATGATCTATACCAGCCCCCCCGAGGCCTTCTTTACGTACCTGAAGGTCGCTCTCCTGGCGGGGATCTTTGCGGCCTCTCCCGTGGTCCTCTATCAGATCTGGCTCTTCGTTGCACCGGCCCTCTACAGCCGCGAAAAGCGATACGCCATACCCTTCGTCATCTCCTCCACCATCCTCTTTATCGGAGGGGCCGCCTTCGGCTATTTCGTCGTCTTCCCCTTCGGCTTCCAGTTCTTCATGAGCTTTGCCACAGATCTTATACAGCCGGCCCCCAAGCTCAAGGAGTATCTCTCCTTCTGCTCCATGCTCCTGCTTGCCTTCGGTCTCACCTTTGAGCTCCCCCTCTTTATCTTCTTCCTCGCCCGGCTGGGGGTGGTCGACGCCCGGACGCTCTCCCGTAACAGGAGGTATGTAATCTTAGGGATGTTCTCGGTGGCGGCCATCTTAACCCCCCCCGATATCGTCACCCAGCTCATGATGGCCGGCCCCCTCATCATCCTCTACGAGGTCAGCATATTGATCGCACGGATGGTGGGGAAGAAGAAAAAGGCAGCTGAAGACGAGACCCCTGCATAACCCCATTTGGACCACTTTTTAAGTACCTATAGTATAAAATAAGTTACAATACCCCTTCCTCAATACCAATTTTTGTAAAAAAATTTAAGATTTTGCTTGACATGGATACCTCGTTCTATATAATTGGAGTGGGATAAAGTGGGATAAAGTGGAGCAAACGGGTACGAAGCGATGTTCAGGGGCAGGTTCGAACACAGCATAGATGGGAAGGGGAGGGTTAGTATCCCCGCCAAGTTCAGGGAGATCTTGAAGCGGGACTACGCCAGCGACCAGCTGATCATCACCATCTTCGACAGCTGCCTCGTGGCCTACCCCCTTGCGGAATGGCAGATTTTCGAGGAAAAGATGAAAGAGTTCTCCCAACTCAAAAAAGAAGCGAAGTCCTTCCTGCGCTACTTTTATTCCGGGGCCATGGAGTGCGCCATCGACGACCATGGACGAATCCTGATCCCCTCCCAATTTCGCGAACATGCCGATTTAAACAAAGAGATCGTCTTCGTGGGCGTGATGAATCGCTTTGAGATATGGAACAAGGCCGGATGGGAAGAAGAAATTAAAACATACAAAGAGACCTTTGATGAGATAAGCGAGAGCATAGCCGAGCGGATGGGGCTGTGAAGAGATATCTCCATACCCCCGTCTTGACAGAGGAGGTGATAGCATACCTGAGGTGTTCGGAGGGAGGGCTATTCGTCGATGCCACCGTTGGTGAGGCAGGGCACACCCTGGAGATATTACAGGCCTCCCCACAGACCACCGTTATCGGGATCGACCAGGATCACGAGATCCTCGGGCATGCGCGGGAAAGGCTGGCGGAATATGCCGATCGGGTAACACTGATACACGATGACTTCGTCCACCTCCCGCTGATCCTGCGTACGATGGGGATAGAGGGGACCGACGGCCTCCTCTTCGATTTAGGGGTATCGCAATTTCACTTCATGGAACAGGGCCGGGGGTTCGGCTTTCATCACAACGAGCCCCTGGACATGAGGATGGATACGAGGGGGACATTGACGGCTGCTGATATCGTCAACCGCTTTCCCTTGGAGGAGCTGGAACACATTGTCAGAAGATACGGCGAAGAACGGTGGGCCAAACGGATCGTCAAGGTCATCGGAAGAGAGAGACGGCAGGGGAAGATCAAGACTACCGGCGAGTTGGCGGAGATCGTCTCGCGAGCCATCCCCAAACAACATCATCCCCGCAGAATACACCCGGCGACCAAGACCTTCATGGCCCTGAGGATCGCGGTGAATGAAGAGCTCAAAAAGCTGGAAGAGGTCCTTCGCGAGGCCCCTTTTTTGCTCAAGCGAGGAGGGAGAATCGGCGTCATTGCCTTTCATTCGTTGGAGGACAGGATCGTCAAGCAAGGCTTTAAAGGAATGGAGAGGACATGCATCTGCCCCCCCACACTCCCCCAGTGCGTCTGTGGGGGGAGGGAGCAGGTCTTGCAGGTCATCACCAAGCGTCCCCTCACCCCCCGCCCCGAGGAATTGAGGGACAACCCCCGGGCACGGAGCGCGAAACTGAGGGTGGCGGAGAGACTATAGGGAGAAGGAGGGTGTGCTATGAGAGCTACTGCAGTAATGACGAACGTTCCGGGAATTACGATGGATCATCTGCACAATTGGGAGCGCCAAGGCTATCTCGCCCCCACCAGAACCAGGGTGGGGAAAAAGCAGGTCAGGGAGTATAGCGAACGAGAGGCCACGTTCATCAGGATTATGTGGTTCTATTATCGGCAAGGGTTATCTCCGAAAAATGCCCACAGAAGCGCCCGGGGGGAACTGGCAAAAAGCTCCCCTTCGGGCTTGCCGCCGGTAAACGACGATCACGAGACGCAGGAGCACACAAGCAATTCGCTCGAAGGCATTGCGATCTTTGAGCTGGCTATCCCCCTGAGGAGCTACTTCCACGTAAAAACAGCTGAAAAAGAACGCGGGTGGATGTCGGCACGTTAGATGCGGTGACCAAGCAGATGATGACAGCAAGGGAAGCAGGACAAGGAGGTAGACGATGAAAGACGCCGCCGTCTCCGCACAGACCATTGGTGGAATCAAGATCTTGCAGAGACAGCGGGTATCCAAGAGGGCGAAGGTGAAAACGGCGCGACCCTCCCTCCTGGTGTCCGGTCTGTTTTTCCTCTTCATCATCAGCATCTTCTTGTATGTATGGACGAGGGTCCAGGTGGTGCAGTATGGATACGAGATTTCCTCGGCCTTACGGGCCAAGGAAGCGGCCGTCATCGCATACAATGAACGGACGATAGAACTCGCCACCTTGCGCTCGGCAGGGCAAGTGGAAAAGAGGGCCCGGGAAAAACTGGGGATGAGCCCCCCCCACAAGGATCAACTGGTAATCATCCGATGAAGGACCGAACGCACCTGTACTTTAAGATCCGTGTCTATCTGATCTGTGCATGTTTTGTCCTCTGCTTCGGCTTTATCGTGATGCGCGCCTACCGTATGCAGGTCCTCGAGCGGGGAAAATATCTCACCCTGGCTCAGCAACAATACTACTCCAGGAGGATCAACGTGGCCCCCCATCGAGGGACCATCTATGACTCGAGGGGGAGGGAGCTGGCGGTGAGCATGAGGGTCAATTCTCTCTATGCCCAGCCCGCCAAGATAAAAGATAAAGCCCTTGTCGCTACCAGGATTGCGGCCATCCTGGGCCGAGATCCCCGCGACATCGCCCGGCTGTTGTCAAGCCCCAAACCCTTTGTTTGGTTGCAGAGAAAAATAAACCCCCTCCAACAGGAACGGATCGAGGCCTTGCACCTGAGGGGCGTGGATTTCATACCTGAGAGCAGGAGGTTTTACCCCAACTTCGAGCTGGGGGCTCACGTCATCGGCTTCTCGGGGATGGATTCGCAGGGGCTTGAGGGGCTGGAGCGGGCATACGACAAATACCTGAAGACCGCGACCAAGTATGTGGTGTTGGATCGGGACGCCCTCGGCAGATTGATATATCTCCCCGAGCGGGAACGAGGAATGCAGGCCCCCTATGACCTCCATCTTACCCTCGACCTCAGGGTACAGTATATAGCGGAACGGGAGCTGAGCAAAGAAGTCATAGCTCAAAGGGCCAAGGGGGGGATGGTGGTGGTAATGGAACCCTCCACCGGAAAGATCCTGGCCATGGCAATCCAACCCTCCTTTAACCCCAACCTCTTCGAGGAGTACAGCCCTGACAGGTGGCGTAACCGCGCCGTCACCGATCCCTTTGAGCCCGGTTCCCTCCTCAAGGCGTTTCTCCTGGCCGCCGC
>Ga0307422_1000178_pt1 | contig 37148 bp, 27 predicted proteins | sample SalMarWE160290MG_FD_202153 | JGI IMG/M metagenome (GOLD analysis project Ga0307422, IMG submission 202153) | Salt marsh sediment microbial communities from the Plum Island Ecosystem LTER, Massachusetts, United States - WE1602-90 | ecosystem: Environmental > Aquatic > Marine > Intertidal zone >...
TTCCTGTAAAACAAAAATGATAAGGGCGAAGCCCGTCAATTGTTTTTATTGCAGGGCTCCCCCCCATGGGATCACGAGCGAAGCGAGTAATCCCATTACTGTGAAGGGATAGTAGCGAAGCGAGTAAGGTTTGTGTTAGTTTATTACAATCCGGATTGGATCAGCTCTTCCTTAAAAAAAGCCATAAGCCTTTCGGTAATTGCCTCCTGAGCCTTTTCTCCTGTAATATCATAGTTTACTACAATATCTTTTCGAAGCAGGACTTTACCTGTTGCCGGACAAATTACAAAGCTAACAAGAAGCGTGCTGTTATCAAGGGCAAAAGCTGATGCATCATAGCATGTAGCCGAGTATCCATACATTGCTGTGTTATATCCTTCCACCGCGCCTGAAGCAACCAATGCCGCGGCATTGCCTATTATTCTCCCGGCGGTTGGTTTAATGGTTTTACAATAGGTGTAAATGATATAAGTCAGGCTATCGGTGCCCGGCATAAATGGATGAAACTCTGACAACCACGTGGCACTTATGAAAGGAGGATCCGGATAGTAATTTAACAGATTGGTATTAAGCGTTAACAAATAATCATTGATTTTTTTCGAGGATTCTATCCATTCATTATAACCACCACCTGTCTCTACTCCCGGGTATAGGATATTGCTGTCTGTATATTCATTTCCCATAATCCTGTCAAGTTGATTTGATACCTCCATCGATTGTTGTTCAGATCGTTCGTATTTATCCAGATTACCAACACCTTTATGCAGGACAACGTCTGTTTTAACCGGCAAAAGAACAAATCGTGCATTTTTTAAAATAGCAGGATTAAAGGTGGTGGTATCAGCATCTGGAATCTGACGAAGCTGAATATTAATGTTCGGATCAGAATCTTTCAACACAACCAGGGTGTCCATGTAAAAACCTCTTTGCATAGCCGTAAAATAATATTGGTCTTTTTTCCCAAGAAAAGTGATTTTACTTTCAAGAGGCGGTTTTCCAATAATTGAAGCTTCCAGTGGAATGTTTCTGATATACGATCCCTGCAATACCAGGGCATCATCCGGTTGACAACTAACAGTAAAAGTGCGGGTAGAACAACCGGTAGAGGCTAAAATCAGTATTGTACCTGCATAAACTCTGATAAAATTGATGATTCTTTTCATTATTATACTATTTGGTGAAGGTTTTATGCTGTTATGTTATTGTATTGGCTGGTTTATTCGTAAAATAAGTTTTAACAGGACTATTTTATATTCAAGGTCACTGTTATTAAAATAATAGCGGTATGATGTTCCAATGCCCAGATAATCCTGAAAGAAGAAAAAATTCATTTCAGGTTCGGCAAATATTCCGTTTTTAAAACTGAAATGATCACTTCTGCAGTCTGAGCAGTTTTCAATTTTTCTCGTTCCTGTAAAACCTTCCCATCCGAGATTTGCTCCCATCGCAACATGTAAATCCCTTTTTTTGAGGACTGAAAATTCAGGTATCCAGATGCCGCTTTTTAAATTATAACTATAGGTCATAAAGGTTGATTCCTTTTCTCCCAGTGTGGTATTTTGGGTAAAGGGGTTGTAGTCTTTTATACTTCCAATCCCCACTCCACCCGATAATGTAATGAGTCCGCGAAGTTTCACTTCCATGCCGAGGTCAGTCATCCATGAGGTTTTTCCGATTTCGCATTCATCAGATTTCTCAGGTATAAGGATTGTTGCTGAAGGGGCGTTCATATAAAACATAAATGCATTTACTTTTTTTTCCTTTTGCTGTGCTATTGCATTGTTTATTGTAATAAAAAGCAAAAGGCTGATAATTATGTGCGAAAGTTTATTTTTATTCTTTATTAACATGTTGTTCTGGGTTTTTAATTAAGTTCCAATGCATAAATTGTATACAGGTAAGTACCCGGTTTCATATTATTGTCTGATATGTATTCTTCAGACAGGCACCAGACCATTTCCCCGTTGCTGCAAATACTAAATATATTATCAGGTAAAATATAGGCAGCTATTATTTCACCATTCATATCGGTTTTTAATAAAATTTCAGTAAATAATGCTGCCATCAATAAGCTGCCATTATATTCGCATAATGCATGGACAGAAACATATTCACTGGGAAAATCAGAAATCTCAATACCCTCCGGATTAAGGATATGTGTTACACGGTTATAACCGTCAGTAATATAAACCTGGTTATCAATACAAGCAATAGCATCAGCATAATAAGCGGGGGAAGGAAATGTATCGATCTGGTTACCTGCTGTGTCATATGTATATATTAATGAATAACCACCATCCAAAAACCAGATTTTTTCACCGTCATATGATATGTTGTTGCCTATATAGCCTCCTGTAAATGGGAAATGAACTGTGTCGGTCAGATTTCCTTCAGTATCAATCCTCTTTACAACATATTTAATATCTTTCCGGCTTTCGTCGTCATAACATATTTCGCTGGTGAAAACCCATATTCTATTATTGATATATACGATAGCATTCAGATTTGATTCTGAACAATATATTTCCTGAATAACAGGTTCGTAAGTTGGTATTTTTTTTCCCGTATAGGTTCCGGTTAATCCTGTTAATGTCTCAAAATTTCCATTAACTTCTTTATCATTCTCAACGATACCTGTGATTTTAATATCTACATTGCTGATATCAAGAAAACTTTTTATCTGCCTGTCAGTGATTTCGCCTGAAAACCCGGCGCCGTAATTTTCCAGACTCGGCAGATCAAAACGTATATAAACATTTCCGGTAAGTTCAATATTTTCCTGGGCTACATGCCCAAAAAAAGTACCCCCTGTATTTTCTGCTGTGGCCCATGTTCCTGTCCATAAACCACTTACTGAGCAATTCGGTGTTTTATCAGTCTCCTCCTCGCATGCACAGGAAAGAATGGTGCATATAAAAAGAATGGTGAATATATTTTTGTTCATAATCAGAGTTTTTTATTAAAAATTATATCCCACTTTAACTATCACTTCAGGGTAAAAGATCATAACATCATCCGGAGATCCCGACTGAAAAAAGAAACCCATTCCAGACTGAAAGTGCACTGCCAGTGATATGTTGCCGAAATCTACAGCAGGACCTATAATGATTCCATAATGTATGCCTAGTGGATTATCATCGAATTCTTCGTGGGTGATTACCCCTGTCTTAAAATATCCTCCAAATTCTCCATGCAGCGGGCGAACAGGATATTGCCCAATCCAGTGAAAACCTAACATATATTTGCGTGCACTTGATTCGCCCAGGAAAAAATCATCGATTTTTGATTTTTCATAGGTCAGATTAAGGCCCGCCTTAAATGAAGGTGTTAACCTGTATTCGTAAAAAGCAGTAATAACAGGATTTCCTAAATGATCGGGCCATGATGAATATTCACCGAAATCGATATAAACAGAACTTTCATCTTTAATAGCATACCCTAATGCTAAACCGGCTGTTTGTTTGTTTGTTTGTGCTCTGGGCAATAATGCAGTTGCTCACGAACATAATCAGAATGAGAATAGTAAGCTTCATGATCTTTGAGTTTATATGGTTGGTTATTGGCAAAATGTTTAACTGGTTATGTATCTGTTCAGAAGGTTCCATTTGCAAGGCATACGCAGTCTGAAAATGCGGAGTTTACATGTCGTAAATGAGCAATTTTCGGACAAGCGTAACGCAGCAAATGGGACTTTATGGACAGACATTATTTATGTTTTCTTCATGCTTCTGAATCAGAGTTATGTTTTATATATCCTGATTAAAAAAATTATTTGTTTTTTTTCTACTCTGTCATTATTTTGTATTATATAAGCTGACAATGTTTATGGCAGGTATTTGTGAATGAAATGTCAGGAGATAATGAAACGTTACATAAAAAAGTTTTTATTTTTAATTTTTATTTTTCATTATGTAACATTCAGCTTAAATGATCCATTTCAAATATGAGGAGTAAAGACAACTTCGATATGTTTGTTTCTGCTTTTATGAATGGCAATAAAAATGCATCGAAAGTGTTTTTAGAACATATTTCTGTTATAATGGATCAGTGGGGCCGAAAGAATAAGATTGAACTATGCTGGAACGCCAAGGACAGCCAGATCGTGCCGGTAAAAACACTTTGTGAAAAAGTCCATCATACTATATTCCATACTCTTCAGAGCCATCCCGAAAATATTACTTCATTCAGTACATATAAAAAGATAGTTATCAGTACAGTTGAAAAATTTATTGCCAATGGATTCAAGGAATTTAACCGATTGTTGATTGAGGGTGAAAATATCTCATGGAAGTTGGTTGACAGTAAACTAAAATGTTTTTCGTCCCGATGGTTTTATGAAAGGAAATCTTTTCTTAAAGGGAATGAAGTTGAGGTTTATAATTCATCATTGGCAGTATTGTATGAAAAAATATCCTCATTACAAAAGTATTTTAATAATTCGTATGGTCTTAAATCCTATTTTTTTTGTATCCTCGAAAACAAAGCCCGGGAAAATAACAGGAAGAAACTGACATTTATTCCGGTACATCAAAACATACCGGAAACAATGCCGCATGGGGATCAACAGGAAGAACCGGAAGGCCGGGTCGTTAAAATCAGAAACAGTATTAAACGGCTGTCAGATATTGAACAATATATTATATTACATCATTTTTGGAATGGTAAAAAACTAAACGAGCTGGCTGAAGAATTGCATATCAGTTTTGAAAACTGCAGGGTAATAAAACACAGGGCGATAAAAAAAATTGTCGGATATATGAATATTAATAAATGACACACACTTGATATTTGTACGATGGTATTTGATGACCACAAAATAATTGAAGAACAGGGTATTATTGAAAAGTATGCACTGGGTAACCTGTCTCCTAATGAGGAAGAAGTCTTTGAGGAACATTTGTTGTATTGTGACAAATGCCGGAAAAGATACAGGGTAATTGCTGATATTATAAGCGGAGCGAATTCGAAAGCTGTCCGTGACATCTTTAAACAAAAATCAGGAAAAAAGCCGGCTGAAGCTTCAAAGAAATATTTCTTTTTGAAAATTGCTGCCGGAATAATTGTGCTTATCGGCATTGCCGGATTATTTTTTTATACAAATATCATAAAACAAAAAATCAGTCCGGCAGTAGTCATTACAGATACTATTCCAACCCATCAGGACTCAATTGATACATCAAAGAGCAGAATGCCCGGAAAAACTGACAGGAACACTGATATTATTAAAACCCCCAGGCAGAAAGAAAACCAATACACGGAACAGTATGCCGGGGCATTTAAAGCGTTGCCTTATATGGAAGCTGCAATTGAGGATAAGCTTCGTGGAGAATACATTCAAATTGTATCACCTGCTGATTCATTAAGATTTAAACCTGGTGAAACAATTACTTTTAACTGGATGAGTGATGTTCATGAGCAATTGACGTTGGTTATTAAGGATAACAAAGGGAGAATCCTAAAAGAGAAAACAGTACAGTCACCATACAAGACAAAAGATTTAAAGATCCCGGGATTATATTACTGGCAATTAAACACGGCTGATGAAATGGCTTATTGCGGGAAGTTTTATATCAGCATCCCGGTTGACTAATTTGATCCGATGAGTATAAATGCTCCCCAATGTTTGGGGAATGCATATTTTTCATTAGAAATTAAATTGAGTTTCGCCTTTCTTAATGCTTCTGCATAAGTTGCTCCTTCAAGAAAATGAGCGTAAAATTGCACCATAAGTTCCATTGTACTTTTATCACCTACCTTCCAGAGTGATAATACTACATTGGGTACACCTGTTGTTAAAAAACTATGGGTGAGAGACATAATACCCTCGCCGTTTATTATTTTTCCCATGCCGGTTTCACAGGCACTTAAAACCAGAAGATCTGCCTCCAGGTTAAGGTTCTGTATTTCCCCGTTATATAGTATGCCGCTATTTTTATCATCTTTAACTTCTATTGCACCAGCGGAGGAATTGGGGCTTGCGAATACCAATCCCGAAAGCCTGGGAATAGAATCGTTTAAAATACCATGGGTGGCGATATGGATATATTTATAATTACCGGCAACATTCCTGAATGTTTTTTCCTGTGCTGATGAAGCAAAGTAAGATGTTGCCGGATATTTATGGCTCTTAAAGACCGATTCGATGTCTTTTATCTCTTTTTTACTATATATAAGTTCATCCAGTATTTTTCCATTGACAGAAATACTCCGAAAGGCCTCGCTGACAAAAAGTGAATCGTCAACAGTTGGAAGTGCCGTCATATAACCGGTGGCGATATCATCCTTAAAAATAGGAGCAAACCCGACAAAACTGTTTTTTTTAAGGTGGTATATCTGCTTTTTTTTCAATGATTGAACAAAAAGCCCGGCATTGTAATGATAGTTTAAGTCATATTTTTTTATAAGGAATCCGGCATCGGAAAATTTAATCACTGACGAAAAATTTTTGCATAATGTTCCGAAGGGCAAATAGAATAAATATTTATCAGGTATTACAACGATATGCTTTTTTGACTGCAAAGAGCATGAAACAGGTTGAATTAAATAATTATAGATAACCGGACTAATTTTAGCATATTTTTCAGCGTTGTATGTTTTTATTGTTTTCAGAAAGTCAACAAGCTGTATTTTGAATGTACTATCGGCAAATGTGCGGGTAACTAATACTGTATCATTTTCAATGGCATAGCAATATACTGCACTATCGGAAATAAAATAGTCAAGTAATATAGTATTCTCATCTATTTCCGATTTTATATTTTTTAAAGTACAGTATCCCGTTTGGTTTCGTAACGATCTGAATTTAGGGTATTTTTCCTCAAGGTTGTCAATAAATGATTGATACTCATCCTGAAGTTTTATAAGTTGTTCCTGATAAGATGATATATTAAGTGATGCAGTATCATCAGGATGATTTTCTGCATTTGCAATCAGCATGCGACAGCTATTTATTTCGGTACCCAGAAGTTTTTCATTTAACCTTATACTATCGGGAATATTTGCATTCTGTAATGTTTGATCAATCGATAAGTTCTCATACAAAATACCTGATTTGCTTTTTTTAATTAATTGAAACATCTTTTCAGCATAGCCCGATGAACCGGTTAAAGCATATAAAGTATAAGTTATATCAACTGCCCGTTGAAATATCTCTGAAATATTATCAGAGAAGAATAACTTTGATTCTTCGCAAACATAAGATTTTTTAATTTCATTTATTAAGGCAATTGTCATTTGCATTATGTCAAATGACATTTCAAGAGATTTACGGTCTGTGGTATCGGAAAGATACTTTTGATAAAGGGATTTTCCTTTAAGTGATAAGGATTTTAATAAAACAGTTTCAGAAAAAAAATAATCGCTTTGCCATTCAATTTCAGGAAGTTGAGTTTCAGGCTGTTTATAATTTGCTGTTATAGCCTTGTTTACATAAACAATAACTGAATCGAACCATAACATTTCGCTGTACGTTTTAGCCAGATCATTATATAATCCGGCTATTTTCGGGTGATTTTCGGTGTTAAAACTTATTTTATTGGTTTGTATTGCCTCGTGATACGTCTGCACTGACATATCGTATTTTTTTTGTTTGCGATAGATATCTGCTATGTAATCTTTTACCTCTGCTACTTCACTGTGTTCATTACCATATATATCAGTTTTAATGGCCAATGCCTTTTGCTGATATGCCAATGCATCATTATATTTTCCAAGGTTCCTGTAAATACTGGCCAGGTTGATATAGGAATTACCAAGTGCCGGATGCTTTGCAGGGAGTATTTTTAATCTTAGTTCAAGGGCTTTTTTTTGATATTCCAATGCTTTACTGTAATTATGTGCATATTCATGATACACTCCCAGGTTGGAATAACATAAAGCTGTAGCTTTGTCTTCCTCGCCGTAATTTGCCAATCGTAATTGCAGTGATTTATTTTCATAAAGAATGGCCTGATAATAATCGCCTTTACTAAGTGATTCAACAGCAAGATTTGTATAATTATCCGACAGTGAAAAAAAGTTTTTTCCAAATAGTTTTTCCCAGATTGACAGTGCTTTCTTATAAAAAGTTATGGCTGAGTCTGCCATGCCGATTTCGGAGTATGTTATTCCAATATTATTGTAATTTATGGCGATTGTCTGATGCTCCTCGCCAAACAACTTTCTGTCAATGTCTAATGCTTTATAATAGCTGTCTATCGACAAGCCGTATTTTCCGGCATTATAGTATTGAATTCCAAGATTCCCATATATCAAACCGGTTTTCACATGATACCATGGATAAAACTTACTTGCCATCCAAAGTGCTTTTTTCAGGTTTGCAATACCTTCGTGATATCCTGCCAGATTGTTTAAAGATAAAGCCCTGAGAATATATGCATCAACTAGCCATTTGCTGGAATCGCCATATATTTCTTTTGCTCTGTTTAATAATACATTTGCGTAGTGATAAGTTGAATCCGGATTATTTCTGTTGTTCAGAAAGCATATTGATTGCATTTTGTAGCAAGCCATTTCATCTTCATGCATTTTTAAGCGGTTGAATATTTTTGACGAAACAGTATAGTAATGGATTGTACTATCCATAATGCCCAGGTTGGATAAAGAATCGGCTTTGCTTTTAAGATTTTTTGCCAGAAGTGTATCGTTTTGCCCGAAAATATTCTGAAAGGAGAAAATCAGGACAATAGCAAAAAATAAAGGACTGTTTTTATTCATATACAGCACAAATATTTGCAGGGTTTTATAGGTCATAATAATATGCAATATTAAGTTTAATTGATTTTAAAAACAATATCCGGCCCGTAAATCAGTGTATATTAAGTTTATTGTTAATTATTTATCCCGGTCAGAAATCATATAATCCATGTTATGAAAGCTCAAACAATTCAACGCTTATTAAGAACTCAACATTCTATAATAATAATGCTTATAATGGAGGAGCTGTATATTCGAGAGATGAAGTGCTTACTGTAATCAACTGTTCTTTTGTTGCTGATTCTGCTTCATCATCAGGCGGAGGGATATATAGAATCAGTTCCTCTAATACAGACTTACAGATCATATTGTCAGACACTGCTTTGGTTAATAATGCTGTGATATTGAATGATACCGTCGTATTTAATTATAACATCGGTGTTGTCAATATTGATCCTGCCGACAGCCTGGTTATAAGCACAACAGGAGAGTTTATGGTAAGCTCTACGGGAGTCAGTTCGGATTATTATGATAGCCTGGTTTTCAAGGGCGATAGTAAGGCATTAATAATTGAAACGATTTATATACGTTATGTTGCAGGCGATTTTGGTGTTGCAGGCAACAAAGTGAATAATACAATTGCCGATACAACGGTTGAAGTTACTGTCTCGCTGGATGTAAATGCTACCTTGCCTATATCAGCTAACAACACGGTACTCATCACCGAAGGGACTCATTATGTATTCCAGGCATCGGATTATGCTTTTGAATCATTATTGCCTAATACCCTTGCTGCTGTGATAATTTATGCGACTGAGACGGAAGGTGATCTCGAATATAATGGCACCGATGTAAAAGAAGGTGACAGGATAACCGATATTAATCTTCTGCAATATGCACCCTATGGAGAGGAATATGGATTGGATTATACCGACTTTTATTATAAAGTTCAGGATAACGAGGGTTATGTCAGCGATGATTATTATGTGATGACGATCCATGTGAATGATATACCGCGAAGTGATTCAATCACGGTTACAACAACCGAAAATACAGATTACACATTCAGCAGTTCTGATATCACCATTACAAATGATGTGGGTTCGGCAATTGTGGTTATTAGTACCCTTGAAACAGCTGGTGATCTGGAATACGATGGCACAGATGTAACAGTCGGCACGGAGTGTGATGATCTGTCCAAACTAGTATTTAAACCAGAAGAAAACCAAAGTGGAGACGGGTATGCTTCATTTGGAGTTAAACTGGTTGATAGTTACGGTGAAGAAAGTGAAGATTATATTGTTACCATTAATGTTGAACCTGAATATGAATCAGGGATTGATCTGATGGAAAGAAATGGTATTACAGTATATCCTAACCCTGCGGTTGACCATGTTGTATTATGTGTTGAAGACATGTCCTTACCGGTAAGTATGAGTTTGAAAGATATTACCGGAAAGACGGTTACTATAAAGGAATACCATGAAAAGGAAAATACCATTGACGTTTCCGGTTTAGCCAGCGGGGTCTATTTTATTGAGATCTCCGGATCAGAGGAGACGGTTGTCCGGAAAATCATAAAAGAATGATATAACCTTTATTAGCTAAAGGATTATCGGCAATTAACAGAAAAGGCCGTCATTCATGGCGGCCTTTTCTGTTTTTTAAGGCTTGTGAGATTGCCGGAGGTAATGGTTATCCCATACAAAACCACTGTTAAGCCATAATCAGCTTATTAATGAATACACAAACTTGTCCGGACGGATCCTGCATGCAAAAATAAATCATCGTTTATAACAATGTTCTTCTTAGTTCTTCAGGTGATTTCGGAGACAAATAACCAAACGGGATATCAAACACTGTACAGGCTCCTGTCCGGCCTTCCTTTCTCATTCTTCCGATAGCTCTCGCGTATGCCACCAGTATACTTGCAGTAAATTCCGGATTGCTTTCCAGGTTCAGACTAAATTCTATTCTCTGATTGGTCCCTTTTCCCGTAATACCGGATCTGAAAACAACTCCTCCGTGTGGCATACCCGAGTGTTGTTCTTTAAGTTCTTTTTCTGAAATAAAATGCACAATAGTCTGATATTCATCAAAATAATGCGGCATTGTTTTAATGGTGTGTTCAATTTCAGACAGGTCAGCACCTTCTTCCGGAACAACATAACATACTCTTTGATGCTTTTCTGATGTTGTAAATTTCGGGGTTTTGCCTGCACGGATCTTATCAAGAGCGCTTTCTATGGGAATTGTATATTGTTTTCCGTTTTTTACGCCCGGAACACGTCTTATTGCATCAGAATGCCCCTGACTAATACCTTTGCCCCAAAAAGTATAATCCTCGCCTTCCGGCAGAACAGATTGACCAAGAAGTCGTGCTAATGAGAATAATCCCGGATCCCATCCGGAAGAAATAAGACTTAATGTATTACCGGACCTGGAAGATTCATCAACCTTTTTGAAATACTCAGGAATTTTTGCATGAGTATCAAAGCTATCGACTGTATTAAATTGTTTTGATATTGTCACTCCCTGTTCAGGTAAGTCTTTTGCAGATCCTCCACAAAGAATCATAACGTCAATCTTATCTTTGAAATTTTCGATTTGAGAAATAGAAACCAGGTTTGACGAACTTTTGATCTCCGAGGGAGGTCTTCGTGTAAAGACAGCGATCAACCCGATGTCCGGATTTTGTTTAATTGCCTTTTCAACACCTTTTCCTAAATTACCGTAGCCAACAATACCAACTCTCAGAATATTTTCCATCTTTCTGTTTTTCTTATATGTTTTTAAAATTTTTCATCCCACATATATATCAAAAATAATATAAAAACAAAATTTTTTTTATGCCGAATATCTGGTAATAAACAAAAACATTACTATCATTAAGTGGTTCTGTTTGGGAAAATAAACAATGTTGATATAAATCACCTTCTTTTTTCCTTATCAATACAATTATATTTCTAAATTTAGAAAAGAATATTTTAATATATCAATTTCATAGATCTAACCCTTCCTCATTCAATTATTTACCGAATAATGAATTAGTATAGTATTAATCAATTCTTCTTAGTGTTATGAAAAGATTTACTTTTTTGTTGTGTTTTTTATCCTTATGGGCTGTTTCATATGCCCAGCCGGATATAACTGTTAATACAGACACCGTGCGTGATGTCCTTCCCAACGGGGCAAACTCGGTTGTGTCTTTTACCATCACCAATAATGGTGATGCAAACCTTGACTGGAATATTGACCTGACTGATTCCCTGTCAGACGGTCCGGATGTTTCCTTTACAAAGGAAGATAATACGGACTGGACACTGAGCAGTAATCAGGACAGGATCACCAACAGTGTCTGGATAACAAGGGATCTGACCAAATCGTTATTTAATGCCAAAAACGAGGCAGCATCAACCGCCATTTCTCCCGAAGGAACACTGTGGTCGTTAGGCAGTGCAAATGAAACAGTGCCCGATAGCGCCTTTACTCCTTTTGTTAATGCACACGGCGGTTCACCACAATCCTTAATAGGTAAAACCATTACTTTGTACCTGGTTTCAGATGATCAATATTATGATGTGGAATTTACCGGGTATTCCGGTGGCGGGCCGGGAGGAGGCTTTGCTTATACACGCAGGCAAATGATGTCATGGTTCGGTGTTTCCCAGGTAAGCGGGTCGCTTTCACCTGCTGCTTCGATAGTGATCAATGTATCTTTCAGTGCTTCTGATCTGGCATCCGGCCTGCATTACGGAAGCATTTTAATAAACAGTAACGATCCGGACACACCCCGGGATAGCGTTATTGCTGAACTGGATATCCTGGACCCCCCGGCCATTGATATTCAGGAAACTGAGATCATTGATACACTTGATGCCGGTACTTCAAATACCTTTGACATCCACATTGAAAACCTGGGTCAGTCACTATTAGAATGGAATGCCAATAATCCTGTTGTTTTTACTAAGGAAAATTATGCGGATTACAATCTAAAAGAAAACCAGGACAGGATCACCAGAGATGTAAGGATAACCAGGAAGAACAATAGGGGATTATACAATATAGCCCAGGAATCAGGCTATAGCTATGGCATATCTCCTGCCGGAACAAGATGGGCATACGGCACAACGGCAAATGTTTTACCAACCGACTATACAGACTGGCGTAGTGCGGTAAGAAGTGATGCAGGTATAAGGATGAATAATCTTCCGGGTTATACTTTTTCTTTAAAATTAGTTGAAGCCGACATATATTACGATGTAACCTTTTTAAGCTGGCAGGACAGTGATTTGGGAGGGGGCTTTTCCTATGTGCGCATGATACCGTTCCCTGAATGGCTGACAGGGCCAATGGATGGCACAGTTACAGGAGGTACAACTTCAACAGTTACATATACAATGGATGCATCCGGTCTTAATGATGGAATCTACTCCTTCGATCTTGAGATCCGGTCGAATGACCTCGCAACGCCATTGGTTAGTATACCAGTTACCATGGTTGTACGGGGAACCCCGGAAATTACCACTGACAATCAATACAATTATGGTAATGTATTTACGGGATCATCAAAAACATATGTATTTACAGTTACAAATACGGGTAGCAGCGTGTTGCAGATTACGAATGTAACAACAGACAGTACGCAGTTTTCACCATTAGCAACAAATCTTACTTTACAACCTGGAACAAGCTCAACTATACCGGTTGTATTCACCCCGTCTTATGTAGGGTATACACGCGATACAATAAGGATCACGAGTAATGATACAGTAACACCTGTGAAAAAAATTGTTGTCGAAGGGACAGGTATAACCCCCCCGGGAATTTCTCTTAGCCACTATTCCTTTGCTGATACCCTAATGCAGGATTCGGTTTCCACGGATACCATTATCATGACAAACACCGGGGAGTCAGATTTGGCATGGAGTTTAAGCACAAGTAATTCATTAGTTTACGGCGAATTCGGATTTTTGTTCCGGTTTACCAAAGAGGCAAATGCAAATATTGATCTTCCTGAAAATCGTGATTCCATCTCGTCCGGCATATCATTAACAGGAAACCAGGGAGGCCTTTATGATTATGACGGGGATCCGATAGAATGGGCTATGGGTACTACGTATGATGCATTAAGCTCCGGTACCCCTTATACTACCGACTGGAGAGACGCGGTGAACAGTGTGGCTGCAAATCTTCCCGGAAAAACATTATCAATGCATATTATAGATGAAGATCTGTATGTGGATGTTCATATTTTACTTTGGGGAAGCAGAGATGCCGGCAATGGCTATTCATATACAAGGACAGCACCGATGCCTTCATGGCTGGCAGCTGAGGCTGAATTTTCCGGCGCTGTGGGTATTTTACCTCCCGGTGATTCTGAAAACATAATTATAACTCATGATGCTTCAGGATTGTTAAATAACGGCGTTTTGGAAGGAACAGTTGTATTATCAACAAACATACCTTCCAAACCCGATATCAACATTCTCAATTCACTTACGATAGTTGATTGTGACCCGGCCTTAGGTCTGGATAATACATTACTCTCGGCTGCTCTTATTGCTGAAGGCAGTACAACAAGAAGCTTTACAATAACGAATGAGGGTACGGGGAAACTGGTCTGGCAATTAGATGAACCTGAAAGTCAGGAAATGATGGCAGCAGATAAAGTTGTATTCTATAAGTTTAATAATGCAGACTGGACCATTGAAGAGAACCAGGACCGTATTACTGATCAGGTATGGCTGACAAGAGCCGATGATATGGGTATATTTAATATTGCACAGGAATCTTCCTATGACCGGGGTGACCGTTCTTCACCTGCAGGAACAGAATGGGCATACGGCAATGCTTTAGAACTATCACCTGATGATTATGATACATGGTATAATCTGCATAACCAAAACACGCCTTCAATAGTAGGTAAACCTGCTTCACTGCATTTAATAGAGGAAGACCTGTATTTTGATATTATGTTTACCGGATGGCAAAGTGGGAATGATGGCGGAGGTTTTAGTTATGTCCGCCATGAACCCTATCTTCCTGTTAACTGGTGTTCTGCAATTCCTGAAAAAGGGGTTGTTTTACCGGGCGAAAGCCGTGTTGTTACTGTCACTTTCGATCCTTTGGGGAAAGTTGCTGGTACATACGAAGCCCAAATGATACTGCAAACGAATGATCCTGACAATACGGAAACTGTAATTACATGTTCATTGGATGTTTTAGGGTATCCTGAAATTCAGGTTCCGGTTTCGGAATTATCTTTCGGTGATCAGTTTGTTGATGCAACCACCACAATGGAACTGACCATTGAAAATACAGGAAACGATGTGCTGAATATTTCTGATATCAGCATTGATGAATCCGCATTTGGTGTTACTGAATCAGTTATCGAGGTACCCCCTTATGATGAAAAGGCCATAACCGTTACATTCACACCTGCTATGGAACAGGCTTACACGGGAACAATGACGATAACTTCTGATGATCCTGTTAACCCGTCAGTTGATGTTTCCTTATCAGGTACAGGAGTACCGGCACCTGACATGGATGTGAATGTAAATGAACTGTCTGAAATATTGTTTACCGGTGAAACAGCAACCCGACAGCTTATTATCACAAATAACGGAGCGGGAGTTTTAGACTGGTATTTAGGACCAACTATGCCAAATATTACTATCAGCAAAGCATCAGGTGCTGATTATCATTTGGCTGAAAACCAGGACAGGATCACAGAAGATGTATGGATTACCAGGGGGTACGACGAAGGTTTGTTCAATATTGCCCGGGAATCAAGTTATGACCACGGTACATGGATGGCTCCAACAGGCACCGAATGGGCTTTCGGAACAACGGCAGAAGCAACTCCGGGTGATTATACGTTCTGGCGCGATGCAGTCAGAAACAGAGCAGGCATAAGAACCCATGAACTTCCCGGATACACTTTCTCATTGAAATTAACGGATTATGATTTATTTTATGACGTAACATTCCATGAATGGGAAAGAAACGGCAGTGCTTTTTCCTATACCCGGGAATATGCAAAGGGAACCTTAAGTACCAATTGGGTGTTGTTCTCCGCTGAATCAGGCAGTACAGGAACGGGGCAATCAGATACCGTTCAGGTGGTATTTAATCCGGGCACTGATGTTGCATCCGGTAAATATTCGCTGGATATGGCGGTATGGAGCAATGACCCCGACGGACCGGCATTTATTCCGGTGTCATTAACACTGGATGATGTTGTTGCTACTGATCCTGTTGCTGACACTGTTGTTCAGGAAGGCTTTGGCAGTTATGATAAAGATGTTACTGCGGTTTTCACAAACGGATCGGGTAATCCTTTAACATATTCTGCTCAAAGCAGTGACGAACTGATTGCCACAGCAGAAATATCGGGTGGGATGCTTACCATTAGCGAAACCGGAATTGGCACAACTGATATTACAATAATTGCCAATAGTGAATATGGCGAATCAGGAAGCCAGACATTTGAATTAAGGGTTAATGATATACCATCACCGAATCCGGTTCCCGATATGAGATATGCCGGTGGTTTCGGATCTGTAGATTTTGATATATCAGAAGCTTTTAACGATTCGGATCCTGATGTACAGAATATTACTGCTGCCAGCAGCTTGGAAGCAGTTGTTACGGTTTCGGTTACCGGTGAAACACTGACAGTCACAGAAGTTGCCCCAGGTGTTTCAACCATCACTCTTTCTACGGATGACGGATTTGGTGGAACTGCCAATGTAAGCTTTGAATTCAGGGTAAACAGTGCCCCGGAAGTTGCTAATCCGATTGGTGATGTTGATGTGGATGAAGGTTTCACCACACATGTTATCGATATTTCTTCTGTATTTACTGATGCCGATTCGGATACGCTTACATTTGGAGCTTCAAGCAGTGATGAAAATGTTGTCATGGTATTTATCAGCGGAACAGACCTGGTCATTGTGGAATCAGGGACAGGCACTTCCACAATAACAGTGACAGCCAGCGATGGAATTACTACAAGTCCGGTAAGCACAACTTTTGAAACAACGGTCAATGATGTTTCCGGTCTTGAAAACGTAGCACAGGAAAACTTCAGTGTTTATCCCAATCCTTCGAATGGTAAGGTAACACTGACACTTTCAGATGTGTACCGGGGAGATATACGTGTTGCTGTTTATAATAATAACGGTACCCAGGTTTATCTTAATGACATGCGTATTCATGATAGTAACATTACATTGGACCTGACTAATTTGAGTCGCGGCATTTACTTAATACAATTGCATAAGGATGACATGACTCATTACAATAAGTTGATCATAGAATAACCGCAAGTTTTATCAGGAAAACAATTTGCCGTTGAGTTCTATTAATCAGACTGTCCCGATTAGTTTCGGGACAGTCTTTTTTTTCTCTATATACCCGCTAAACACGATCTGTCACGCAATTGAAAATTTGCCGGTTCTTATATACAAATGCATTTCCCGAATATCGATTGTATTTGTATACCAGGAAGATCAAAAATTACATTTTGGGTTATTGTTTAACGGTAATCTTTTTAATGATCCGTTGATCGTTATGAAGTTTGAATGCTACCATGTATAATCCGGGTTTTAGATATTGTATGTTAATCTTTCCGGTTTCTGCATCATATTTTGTGGCATCAAGTATCAATCTTCCTGTATAATCATGGATGCTTATTCTAGTAACAGGTATTTGACCTTCAAAGAACAGGTAATCAGATGCCGGGTTAGGATACAATGTGATATACGCCGGTTCAATAGCATCGACAGACGAACTATAATAATAGACCCTGTTTTCTTCCTTTGTTGTTTTGAAAATTCGGGATATACAATTCTTTGAAAAAAGCGTATAGTCAACCAATCCTAATGCAATATCATCCCAGCCGTCATATATCTTGTCTTCCACGGTAGCCGAATCATCATTGCACCAGCAATTTTCATATACTTCCGTATTGTAGCTGCTGTTTAGCTTAATATTATATGTAATGTTATCACAAATTTTGTTGTCCTTAACCGGTGCGATGTATCCGTCATAGTCTGCAAGTTCTATTCCTGTGCCATTATTCGAAATAGTGCAGTTTTCTATGGTAAACCCTTCGAAAAAGGCTTTAACGCCGACCGTATTGTTCCTGACCGTGCAGTTGGATATGGTTCCTCTGCCACCATACAAGGCCACCTGCGTATGGTTGGTGAAAGTTGAATTAGATACACCGGTCCGTTCTGTTTGATAAAGTCCGTATTCGTTAAGGTCAAACATACTGTTGGTTACTTTTTTATCCGCTCCTGTCAGGCAATAGGTGTTGCCTGAGAAATTGCAGCTGTCTATTATCATGAATTCTCCCGAATAACCACCGATAGCTATCACATTGGACAAGAAGCCCGAATTACTTGCAGATACGGTTCCTCCCCAGCAACACTCCTCATAGATGGCGGTTGATGCATATTTGAAATTACAATATTTGAATTCAGCATTGCCTCCCTGTTCATTCAGTATCCGGATACCTTCCCAGCTCCCACCGGTTGTGCCGTAATGTGAGGTGAAAGTAACCGAATCTGACCGGGTACCGGTGGCAACCAGTCTGCCTTTTACCGTAAATCTTGCACTATCAGTAATTCTGACTTCCACGCCCGGTTCTATTGTCAGGGTATCGTCAGGGAACACCACATAATCATTAGTCAGAATATAGGGGCTATTTGCCTTTGTCCAGATATCTGAACTTCCGATGGTTTTATTAACATTTGCAATGACTGAATCGCATTCCGGATCAAAGATATCATAGCTGACCAGTCCTTTACCGGCATCGTCGTATCCATCATATATTTTATCTTCTATTCCGGCCGAATCATCTTCGCACCAGCAATTTGAATAAAGCCCTATATTATAACTGCTGTTATTCCTGATGTTGAATGAGGTATTTCCGCATACCTGATTATTCCTTACAGGTGATATATACCCATCATAATCTGCAAGTTCAATTCCTGTATCATTATTCGAAATTGTACAATTCTCTATGGCAAAACCCTGGAAAAAAGCTTTCACCCCGATATTATTATTACTGATCGTGCATCCGGAAAGTGTTCCTCTGCCTCCGTAGAGGGCTGCATACGCATGGTTTGTAAATATTGAGTTTGATACGCTGATCCGTTCCGTTTGGTATAATCCGTATTCGTTGCTGTCGAACACACAATTGCTCACTTCTTTATCCGCGTTCACCAGGCAGTAGTTGTTACCGTAAAAATAACAACTGTCAACAATAGTAACATCACCCGAATAACCACCAATGGCTGTTGCATTGGCAATAAAGCCCGAGTGCCTTATGGTAACCTCACCTCCCCAGCAACATTCTTCACTGATAGCCGTTGATGCAAACATGAAATTACAATAGCTGAACATCGCTGTGCCGCCCATTGTGTTTTTGATATTTATTCCTTTCCACCGACCCTCAGTGGTGTCATTTAAGGATGTGAAGATTATTGAGTCAGCCCGGGTTCCATTCGCCATCAGTGTTCCCCTGACATCGAGGCCTGTGCCGGCTGCAAATCTTACTTCAACACCGGGTACAATGGTCAGTGTATCATCCGGGAATATAACATAATCTTCGGTTAAGATATACGGACTTTCGGACAATATCCATTCACTCGACTGCCCTGTGTTTTTATTGACTTGTGCAATGGGCGTGTTGCATTCATGATCAAAAATATCATAGCTGACCAGTCCCCTGTCCAGATCATCATATCCGTCGTATATCTTGTCTTCTATCGAAACAGAATCTCCTTCACACCAGCAATTCGAGAAAAGCTCCGTGTTATAGATACTGTTATTGATTATGTTGTAGGTGGTATTATTACAGATCTGATTACTGTCAACCGGTGCTATGGATCCTTCAAGTATCATTCCGGTTTCGTTATTTGATACGATGCTGTTTTTAACCGCAAATCCTTCGAAAAGGGCCTTTATCCCTATATTATTGTTTGTTATCGTACAGTTTGATACGGTTCCCCTTCCCCCGTATAAGGCTGCCTGGGTATGGTTTGTAAAGGTTGAATGAAATACGCTTATTCGTTCTGTTTGATAAAGGCCGTAATCATTGTTGTCGAAGATACTGTTGCTTACATCTTTATCTGCACCGGACAGGCAATATGTATTCCCATCAAAATAACAACTGTCAATAATCGTTACATCACCAGAATAACCACCAACAGCAGTTGTGTTGTGGGAAAATGTCGAATTTCTGACGGTAACCTCACCACCCCAGCAGCATTCTTCCTGAATAGCTGAAAAGGCGCAGCTTATATTGCAATAGTCCAAAACAGCATTTCCTCCCTGTGTGTTTTTTATCTGAATGCCAATCCAGCTATCTTTTGCTGTAGCGGAATCTGCTGTAAACGTAATTGAATCTGACGGTAATCCGATAGCAATCATTGTCCCCCTTATTTCAAGCTTCGTCCCCCCGGCAAACCTTACATCAACCCCGGGTTCTATCGTGATTTGTCCGTCAGGAGAAATAACCAGGTCACTGACGACCAGAAAGGGACTGTGCACTTTTCTTAGTACCGTGTCAGCATCAATCATACCTTCTATGGGAGTTTGGGCAATACCTGAAACGAAACATGCAATAAAAAGGATGGTGGTAATGGCGGTTTTTTTCATGGATTTATGTATTTATAAAGTTCTGATACGAAAATAAGGAAATTTGGTTTCTTCCGGGATTCCTGCCTGGTGATTATTTTCGAAACCGGGCCGGAACATTCCTTTCCACATGTTATGGTTTCAAATTGTCCGCCACTCAATTCGACCCAAATCCGAAACCCTAATCTGCTTCGGGACAGTCTTTTTTATATGTATTGTAATCCGGTGAATTAATGGGCTAATATAGAAGGACAATTGTTTCAACCTGCCAGATGGTCATTTCGAATCCCAGTCCCTCATGAAGAAACAGTAAAACAATCTTATTCTTTACAACAACCATGTGCCATGATGTGTAATAATTCTACATATCTACATATTATTTTTCCGGACAAACCGGCGGGTAATTAAACTATCATTCTCTGTAACAGCATGTTAATTACAGGTACCGTAGCCGTATATTGTCATGGCATGGTTTTGTTTCTTACCCGGGTGTTAATCATTGTCGAACCAAAAACCACTTTTCTTATGAAAATAGTAAAAGTAATTGAAGTTATAGCATCATCAAACAAGGGATTTACCGAAGCCACCCAGGAAGCTGTAAAACAAGCCTCGGAAACTGTAAAGAACATCAGGTCGATCTACATCAAGGAAATGAATGCCAATGTTGAAAATAACCAGATCGTCTCTTATGCAGTGAATGCAAAGATATCTTTTGAAATCGAGGAATAGAAATACATATCCATAAAAAAAAGGGCTGAAAAAATCAGCCCTTCTTTGGAGTTGGTGTGAGGCTTTTCCGGTGTCTCATAAACCGGGAATTTTTTAAATTCTTTTGAGTCTTGCTTCTTTCTGGCCATGGAAAGAACAGATCAATGGCCGGGTACCGGTAACAAAATTAGCGGCAATCTGTTGATTGCCGGCAGCAACCGGAAGCAAAATGTATTACTCATTCTTTAGCATGATCACGGCTTCCGGTGTCATCACCCTGAAAGTGAAGGTTTCTGTAAAATAAAGTTTCACGGCTTCATTGTCATGTCCATCGTATCCGATAGAAACATCCTGCCCCAGCACAAGCTCATAATCTCCTTCCCGTTGGGATAGCAGGAAAGAATCTTTGATGCTGTGGTTCAATACCACGTTCACATCCAGCAATTCCTTCAGTTGTTTTGGTATGGGATAGCCGGTGCTGATGCTAGCGATGTTTTTCCACAGCTCATCCTGAATGAGGAGGGAATAAGGGCCTTCAACCGCATTTTTTTTCATGATATTGACCTGGCCGGCTACTGTTTGTACCAGTTGGTCAGGTTTTTCTGGGAGGCTGGCCTGCGGATTTACGGCACTTTCCGCAAGTCCTTTTATTCCCGCCACTTTCAACCCGTAACAAATGGCCTTGTTTTCAAAATCGGCCATCTCTTTGGCGGCTTCTACCAGTGTATCCAGATCGGCATCCCTGGCCCCGCGATTAATACTATCCAGCTCCCAAATATCGAGGATAAATGGTTTTCTGACCTCGATCAGGGGGAGTACCTGGCGTATACCATAGTTTATCTTTTCTTTTGACTGGTTTTCGGGGATGATCAGGCGGCCCGTTGACAGACCGCCGTAATCCAAGCCATTGGGACCGTCAATATCTACTGCATTTCTTGCTGTCATGTGCATGGAAAAAACCTTTCCGGCCTGTTCGGTTATTTCGTTCCATGCTTTGTCGGTAATAGGTGCCAGTGATTTTTTCAGTATATTCATGATTTTGCGTTTATATTATTATGACTGTTAAATTCTTACTACCAAATCCCGGTCTCTAATCTTCCTCGATCTTTACAATGTCCTTTTCGGTAAACAGATAGGTGCTGAGCTTTTCATCCCACCCGTCCATGTTTCTTCTCAGCCATTCGAGTGCCATACAGGCATGTTCTATTTCTTCGTCCCGATTGTGTTTTAGTATTTTTCTCAGTTGCTGGTCACTGGCGACATCCATCCTTTGCTGGTACCAGTCGATAGCTTCGATCTCTTCCTTTAAAGAGTTCAGTGCCCTGACATAATCACGTGTTGAAGTTGACAGTTCATTGGTTGGTTCATGATAATCTGACATGATCGTTAGTTTTAAATTATTAATAAATTATTTCTGCCTTTTACATTTTTTTCTACTTTTTTTTATTGCTTTTTTGTTCCGGATATTTTTTGGTTTGACAATGTATTGCATGATCTGCTGTTTTACCTTATCCTGATAAAATTTCATGCCATCTAAGGGGTTGTTTTCATCATTCCCCGTGAACAGCGCAACAGCAACAAATAAGAATGCATTGCTGAAAATGAATTTTGTAGAATAGTTTCACAACAGAGGAAGCTATTCTACATTCAGAAATCCGTAAATAAAAGAAAAAATATTGAATATATCTTCCATCAAAGAATATATTTCAGGGTCAGGGTAAGCATTGATTTAACTCCCACTGCACGAAGCCGGGGAAGCGGTATTCTTCAGTTGTCGTCATTAAAAAATCACGCCAGGGCGTCCAGCCCATTTTTAGTGTAAAATGTATTTTAATATCATAACCTTGTCCGGCTGGTTTTGCGAAAGAAAAATTCATATTTTTATATCTGCAATATAGATACAAGCCTGTACCCGAAAAATGATACAGGAAATATGATAACGCAACCGGTACATTCGTTTAGTCATCTATAGATTAATAAACCGATGCATTGGATCATCTGACACGCTTAACCTGTAATATGAAGGCATACAAATGACAATACGGACAATTTATCTAGTATTCATCTTTTTTATTTTCATTAATCCAGCATTTGGCCAAAAGAAAAACAAAAAAACCGTTTTAGGGATCAAAACGGGAATAAGCCTTCCGTTTTCTGATTTTGCAAATAAGAGTATGACGTATGATGCGGGATTTGCCAGTGCCGGAGGGAATATAGATGTTAATATAATGCGGTATTCAGGAAAATATATTGGATTTTGTGCTGATCTGGGTTATACAAATATGTTTTTTCATGAAAATGCATACCAATCTGAATATGAGCGGATCCTGGACGGGATTGGAGAAACATCCGTAGATGCAGGAAATTATCATGTGTTGCACAGTGCAATAGGGATGCTTTTTAAATCGCCTGAATATTATCAGTCCGAAATATTGTTATCAGGACAGCTTGGCTATTCAATTAGTATACATCCCGGCATATCGGTTGATCATAGTGTATGGGGTGAAATTAATTCCGTTGAACAGGATGTGGGCTGGAGCTTGATAAGCAGTTGGGGTCTTCAGATTAATCATTATGTATCTGAAAAATATGGCATTGGTGTAAGCTATCACAGATATTTCCTGAATCCCCGATTCAGGGATAAAACAGGCTTTAAAAAGTCTTTTTATCTGCCAATGAAGTATCAAAATATAAATATCGTGTTTCTTGTAAATTTTTAAATTTATGATTCAATGACAAACAGACTGACGATCTTCTGTGCTTACATAAGCATCTTGTTGATTTTTTCATGTGATGATAGCAGACTTAATTTTGATAAAGCAATTATACCATTACAACCTGTCAATTTTTCACAGGTAAACTCAATATATGATGATTACAATTCAACCATAGACTTCATATGGAGAATAGAACATTTTTCACTCGTATTCTCAACCAACAGGGCCAGTAAAGGAAAAGATTTTAATTTCATCGTATATGATTGTAATCTGTTTGCAGACCTGGTAAACGGAGTTATTAATATAGATGTAAGCTTGATGAATGATCCTTTGACTGAAGAGATAAATAGTTTATATAATGAATTAGGACCGTTTATGACAAATGATATGGGAGATTATTATTCAGGAGAAACAAGCTATGATGAAAACAGGTTTTTTTATACCTCAGACAAAAACGGTAACCTTGATATCTTTGTCAATTATTATACTATTGATTATGAAGGGATGCATAGGGAAGGAAATACAATTGAATTAACCGGGCTCAACACCGGTTATGATGAAGGATACATAACCATTCACAGGAATTCGGTTCCAAACAGGGAAAAAATTTATTTTACATCCAACCAAGATAATCAGTTTGATATTTACCAGGCAATTAGTGAAGAAAACAAATTGATTGACCAGTCTGAAAATATGGTGGTTGAAAAGGTTAACCGGCTAAGCAGTGATTTTAATGATAAGTGTCCTTTTGTCAGTGGCAACGTGATGGTTTTTGCATCTGACAGGGATGGGGGATATGGCGGTTTTGATCTTTGGTATGCAGAATATGATGGTGAAGAATGGTCTTTGCCAAAAAATTTCGGGGAACAAATCAATACGGAATATGATGAATACCGGCCGGTTATATTACAGACCAATAAAGAAGATTTTTTTAATGATTTAATGATATTTTCATCAAATCGCCCCGGGGGAGCAGGGATGTTTGATCTTTATTATGTTGGCTTAGGTAAGTCGTTCAACTAAGGTTTTTAATAAACACTTCCGGACCGGGGAAAGGATCCGGACCCATAGTTTGTAACTACGTATAAAAAGCACTAATTACCATGAGATCAATACAGATAAAAATATTAATTGTGGGTTTAACGATTTCGGTACAGGTAAAAAGTCAGGAATACAGATTAATAGGATTAGGACTTAATTTACCGCCTTTGATTGGTAAAACGGTATCATTTGACACAGACTTAATTAACAATAAATTATATTCATATACTTTGGGAATCGGTGGAATGATAAATAATACATTGCCGGGAACTTTGCATAAAATCGGACAATCGACATATAATCATGAGAATTCCGGAATTTATATAAGTGGAGGTATGAGATATACTCCAGGAAAAGATATTAATAAAACATACTTTTTTATTGGGGCAAAAATATTAGGGGGATACTTTAAGCAATCAGCTGATTATCATGAACCGTTTGAGGAATGGTTTAGAGATAATATTATTCCGAAAGACTATTATTTTGAAAATGAAAAAGTGTATTCTGAAGGATTATTTACAGCATTTGCATTTGAGACCGGGATAAATATCAGATTTAACAATAAATTGCATACAGAATTAGGATTACAGGGAGGGCATCATTTTTTTACTACTAAACGACAGGTGAGTAATATGTCATCAATATTACCAGGACTTGGAGCATTGAATATTGCAGGCATCCTGAAAATTAAATATTTGATTGAAATAAACAGAGAGTAACTGGTACATCAGGCGGTACTGCAGCCTCTGGTGCGGAAGTCCTACCACAGATTCTCTATTCTACCGCTCATCCGGATTTGAAATCCGGACGGCAATTAAAAATCCGGCCCGGTTACAAATCACCCAAATCCGGGCCGGACCGAATCAGGTGTTTAATAATCATTTATATAATTTTAAAAACAGATCATTTCAGGGCCTTATCGCATAGTTTTTGGGGGTAAAAAAGGTCCTTCGTCTTCAAAGCCACTCGAGAAGTCATCCCAATGAAAATCAGGATCGGCCAAATCTATGTTGAAAGCACTCAACGGCAACCCCAATAGATGCAGATCTTTCAACAATCCTTCTTTCCGGCCTTTGTATACGCCCACAACCAGTCCCCGGGCAGGCATGCTCTTTTCTGATGATCCCTGGCGGGAGAAAATACCAACGTTTTTATTTGTTGTGAATGTGCACTATTTTTGTCTGTTAATCATTCATTAATCCTTTCTATATGGAGAATTTTGAATTTTACAATCCCGTGAGGATCCTTTTTGGCAAAGGGCAGATTGCCCGGCTGAGTGAGTTTATTCCCCGAAAGAGCCGGGTACTCCTGGTTTACGGAGGCGGCAGCATATTCCGGAACGGTGTTTACGACCAGGTGAAAGCTGCCCTTAAAGGGTATTCCCTGACTGAATTTGGAGGTATTGAACCCAATCCGTCACACGAAACCTGTGTGAAAGCCATGGATCTTGTGAAAAAGGAAAAGATCGGTTTTATTCTTGCGGCAGGAGGAGGGTCCGTAATTGACGGGGCCAAGTACATTGCCGCCGGAACACATTACCCGGGCGATCCCTGGGATATCCCGGCCAAAGACGGTGAAATCGGTGAAGCCCTGCCGCTGGGGACCATCCTGACCCTTCCTGCGACCGGAACGGAGATGAATGCGAATTCGGTGATATCCAGGAAAGCCTCTGATGAGAAGCTGGCATTCTCAAGCACGAAAGTTATGCCCCTGTTCTCGATCCTCGATCCGGAGACTGCGGCATCCCTGCCTGAGCGGCAGGTGGCCAATGGGGTTGTGGACTCCTTTGTGCACGTTCTGGAACAGTATATGACCTACCCTGCCGATGCACCCTTACAGGACCGGCTGGCGGAATCCATCCTGCAAACCCTGATCGAAGAAGGGCCGAAAGCCCATAGGGATCCGGGCGATTACACGGCCATGGGAAACCTGATGTGGTGTTCCACCATGGCCCTTAACGGCCTGATATCCTGCGGGGTGCCGGGTGATTGGGTGACCCACCGGATTGGGCATGAGCTGACAGCCTTTCACGGGATCGATCATGCACGTACACTGGCCATTGTGCTTCCCGGTGTATGGTCAGTTTTCCGGAAAGAAAAGAAAGATAAGATCCTGCAATACGGCCGGCGTGTCTGGAATATTGACACAACAGACGAAAGCGCAGCGATTGATGTCGTCATTGAAAAAACCGTGGAGTTTTTTGAATCTGTGGGTATAAAAACCCGTCTTCCCGATTATCAGGTGAAAGAGGATACAATCGACCGGATCGTGGAAAGGTTTAGCAAGCGGGAATGGAACGCTGTCGGGGACCGTGAACTGACAACTCCCGGGAAGGTCCGGGAAATACTGACTGAGCGTCTCTGAAAAATCGTTGTTCGCCATGCGCAAAATTAAAGATAAGGTTTGCTGGGGGATCATCGGAGTCGGCGATGTGTGTGAAAAGAAGAGCGGTCCCGCCTTCAGCAAAGTGACTGATTCGGCTCTTGTGGCGGTTATGCGCCGCAATGCCGGATTGGCGGAAGATTATGCCCGGCGGCATGCTGTGCCCCGGTGGTATGATACAGCCAAAGAGCTGATCGCTGATCCGGAAGTTAATGCGATTTATATTGCCACTCCACCGGCTTATCATGAAGAGTATGCCATTAAGGCTGCCGGGGAAGGCAAGCCGGTATACATCGAAAAACCGGTTACCCTCGACGCTGATGGCTGTAAGCGCCTCATAAGGGCTTCACAACAGATGAAAATTCCTATGTCGGTTGCTCACTACAGGAGAAGGTTACCCCTCTTCCTGAAAATTAAGGAACTGATTGCCGGCGGCATTATAGGGAGGGTCAGGCTGATCACCCTGCGTTTGCTGCAATCCCCCGCGCTTAACCTGGTGGCTGAAACAAAGGAAAACTGGAGGATCAACCCGGGTATTTCGGGAGGAGGACTCTTCCATGATCTGGCTCCTCACCAGTTGGACATCCTTTGCTGGTTATTCGGAGAGCCTCTGAACTACGAGGGGATCTCAGTCAATCAGGGAAAACGGTATCCGGCGCCGGATACCACGCATCTGGAGGTAGGTTTTAAAGACGATATCCGCATGACAGGTATCTGGTCATTTAATGTGAATGACAACAGCATAGAAGATAGTTGTGAGATATTTGGAGATAAAGGTAAACTGCAGTTCTCATTTTTCAGGCAACCGGAACTTCGCCGGATCACCGGTTTGGGCATGAAAGAAATGATATTGCCCTGTCCGGAACATATACAGCAACCTCTGATTGCTGATGTTGTGCAATATTTCAGGGGGAAGATACACAATCCTTCTCCCCTGGAAGAAGCCTTATGGACAATGAAAATGATGGACAGCACGATGAAATGAAATTGAGGCTCTTTATCGGCTGTAGAAGGAACTTCGCCCTGCAGAACCTGTCATTTGCCGATTTCAGGTATGAGAACAGGCCTGAAAAATTTATCTTTGAAAAATTAAAAAAACCGATGCATAGTGCAGGGATTTCATGAAACGAAAAAAAATTGTTAGGGTGTTGCTTATCATTATTATTTCTATACTGGGACTGCTCCTGATCATCAATCTTTTCTTTCTGCTGGCACCCCAGTTCGGCAGTAAACCGGATAAAGAACGAATGGAGTATCTGGCCCGGGAGGCTGTTTATGCCCAGGGAAAATTTCACAATGCCAGGCCGGTTCCGGTGATGCTTCCGAAATCTTATGTTAAACTGGCCAGGCTGGCCCTGAAATCAAAGAAGGGCAGGACGCCGGGAAAGCTCCTGCCAGGTGTTCAACCCGATTTTTCCCCCATCGGCAAAGACAGTCCGGCCCGTATTGTGTGGCTGGGACATTCAACGGTCTATATGCAGATCTGCGGTGTCAACATACTGACTGATCCTGCTTTTTCAAAAAGAGCTTCTCCTATAGGGTTTTTTGGTCCGCACTCCTTTCCAGGTGAACATGCCACTAAACCGGCCCAAATGCCTGTACCGGACATAATTGTTCTCTCGCACGATCATTTCGATCACCTGGATCACAAAACCGTGAAGGACCACTATACGGAGGTCCGTTTGTTTGCAGTCCCCCTGGGAATGCGGGATCACCTCGAACGATGGGGTGTCGACAGTGCACGGATCACGGAATTTGACTGGTGGCAGGAAGAAAAGGTGTTCGGAGGTCTCAGTCTTATTGCCACACCGGCTCAGCATTTCAGCGGCCGCCGGAAGCAGGATAATTCCACCCTGTGGTGTTCCTGGATCATTAAAGGTAAGAATGAACAGATATATTTTTCAGGCGACTCGGGTTTTGCGGATCATTTCGGGGAGATCGGGGAGCGTTACGGGCCTTTTGACCTGGCGCTGGTAGAATGCGGAGCCTACGGTCAGTACTGGCCCCATATTCATATGTTGCCGGAAGAAACCGTGCAGGCAGCACTGGATATAAAGGCCGAACGGGTGCTTCCCATACACTGGGGAAAATACAACCTGGCTTTTCACTCCTGGAAAGAGCCCATCGAACGTTTTACCCGTGAAGCTGGAAAGAGGGGCCTTGACTTTACCACCCCAAAAACAGGGCAGTGGGTTTATGTTTCCGGACCCTTTCCTCAGCAAAACTGGTGGGAGGAATAGTAATATCGCCGTGACTGACTGTTCTGTATAACACAAAAGACCGGATTTTCTGACGGATTGATTCTGAACACGCGGGCCACAGGACTTGTTCCAAAACTTCAGAAAGAATAATAAGTTGCCCTTCGATATTCCGTATTACATGTTTGTCTTCGCTCACCGCCGCTCATCCGGATTTGCAATCCGGATGTTAATTCAGAAATCATTCACACAAGGATATTTCAATAATAGTGAGCAAAATAAGACTAAAATCCAATTATTTTGGACTCTTAGAACAACCATTTTGGGTATAAAATGGCATTTCTAAGAGAAATATGAAATATTAGATATTGTGCCTCGTCTTTTTGCTCATTTTTCAAAGAGTTTTTCTGAACCCTCCTTGTAAATACTTTCCTAAATATTATACAATTCACATGAATATTATTTTTGCCCGGATTTAGTTTATCCGAAAACTCATAGTTGTTCTCCCTACAGTTGTATGGACAGGCTTTCAGGCCATATGAAGCCCTACTTATTATGGCTGATTTTCTTTAATCTATATATCTTTATTGAACCCTTTTCAAGAATTAACTCATCTAAATATTTTACAATATTATTATTTTTTACTAATTCTTTTGAATCGGTATACAAATATTCAGCTCCTTTTTTAATCATCAATTTTAATTTCTCAGGAGTCAAATTATCGTTATGATAACCCCAGCCTTTTTTATTAATGTAATAAAAGAAAATAAAATGAGATATATCGTTTCCTGCTACAACCAAGGCATCTTTTGGGACAGCATTTTGAAGTTCTGTTTTATATACCATATAAAAAATAGTGCTAAACCCCATATAGAACAACATAATGCAAAGTTATCAGGTAAGGGATTTATTGTGTAGTAATAGAAACTTGGGGAGAAAGTAAATGCCCATGCGCCGATCAATGAAAGAATTGTTTTTTGAAATAATGCATCTAGAAGTTTGTAAATCCCCAGAATGGATAACAAACCTATCAAAAACATAAATACTCGTGTAATAATTAAGTGATTCCCAAATATCTTATATTGGCAAGCAGCTAACCATTGCATCAGGGGAAATTCCATTCTAAAAATACCATCTGAATCACCTCTATCATTTCTTCGTGGATTAAAAATATTCATGTCTTCCTCATAAAAATTAATTATTGTTGATTGAGTTTGTGTTTGTCTCCAAACATGGATACTCATCAAATCTTTTGAGAAATGTTTAAAGTGCATGAAAGCACTAATAACCACGATAGTTAGTAGGATTATATTTACAATTTTCTTATTCATTCTATGCGATTATTAATTGTCCAGAGGCTCATGAAATTTTATTCATAACGGTAGTTTGTCTTAAACCCTTTTTTAAGGCATATTTTTGATTTAAAAATAGTCATTTTAAGGGAGTTTAATAAGTGCTGTCAATTATGAGTTTTAAAATTATTGGGCTTTAAATCTTGATTAATTGATCCTATACCCCCCAATTTATATACAAAAAAAGAAATTACCGTTCCGTATACACTCCCGCTGCCGCGAGCATGCAGCTCGTGCCATTAAACCACCACTAGCGCAATCTTCAATAAGCGATAACGCGGCAATTTAATTTTAATAGTTCAAACAAAAAATGTAACTTTCGATTTAATACCAAACCTGTTACCGGTATGTCTGCCCACGAAAAAATGCGGCGTTTACTGGAAATGCTGATCCTTTTGTCCACCGGCGTTAGAAGGACCAAACAGGAATTGAGAGAACTTTCGGGACTGAGCCTCCGCACCGTTGAACGGTATATCAGCACTTTCAGGGAGGCAGGATTTGTCATTGAGAATTATGGGGGAAGATACGGGATAGATAAAAACACAGGTAATGGCTGCAGTTTGGCTGATCTTTTGTTATTCAGCGATGAAGAAGCTATGATACTAAGCCGTGCTATCCATGCCCTTGATGAAAACAACATCATCAAAAACAATCTGGCCGGTAAGCTCTATGCCTTGTATGATGCTAAACGCGTGAGCAAAGTTATCATTCACCGTCGGGATTCCGAAAATGTCCATAACCTGTTCCGGGCTATAGAGGAAAAAAGGCAGGCTGTGCTGAGGGACTATCACTCGGCCCATGGGGGTAAGGTTAAGGACAGGACCGTGGAACCGTTTTCATTCACCACCAACTTCATGAACATCTGGTGTTACGAACCCTGCATACATCAAAACCGGTTGTTCAAAACGGCACGCATTGGCCGTGTTGAACTGAAAGCCACACCCTGGCAACACGAAGAAAACCATCAGGAAGGATTTTTGGATGTATTTCGCATGAACAGCAATGAACGTCTGAATGTGAAACTCCGGCTTTCCATGCGTGCTGCTCATCTGCTGACGGAAGAATATCCGCTGGCTGAGGCACATATAACAAATACGGAAAACGGATCTGTATTTGAAACCGAAGTCTGTTCATACGATGGTGTAGGCCGTTTCGTTCTGGGATTGCCGGGCGAGGTGGAAGTAATGGAAACAGAGCAGTTTAAAACATATTTAAAACAACGGAAAAAAAAGAATCAACCGACATAAATTGACGGTATCAGGGGTTATTTTTATAAATTTTCCTGGTAATATAAAATAATCAAAACCATAATGAAAAAACAAGACGAAGAAAATTGTGATCAGGAACAGGCTGAAATGATCGATCTGTTGGAGCAAAACAGCTTTCATCAAAAGATAGACAGCACCCTCCAACAATATACTGACCTTGTCAGCATTCACAAAATGAAAGTAAACGAATTGCTGAAAAGAAACAAATCCGGAAGGGTTATGATGGAGGAATTAAATGGAGTATAAACAAAAATGCCTCCCACTATATGGCGGAGAGGCTGACCAAATGTTTTCACAACGGAATAATCCTTATTGTGAATTGCTTCATTTTGAACTACTAAAATACTAAAAAAAATTAAAATAACAAAATATGAAAAAAATATTAGGTCTTGACATCGGAACAAATTCAATTGGCTGGGCTTTGCTTAACCATGATTACAACAGTAAACAAGGAGAGATAATTGGAATGGGTAGTAGAACAATCCCAATGCCTCAGGATAAACTTGGAAAATTCGATTCAGGTGTATCTGTTTCGCAAACCGCGGAAAGAACTGGATACCGGGGCATCCGAAGATTATACCAGCGAAAGACATTGAGAAGAGAGCGTTTACACCGCGTATTGCATATTCTTGGTTTTTTGCCTGAGCATTATGCTGCAGCAATTGATTTTGAAAGACATCCGGGACAATTTAAAGACGGAACCGAAATCAAACTGAACTATAAAAAAAATGCTTTGGGAGTAAATGAATTTATTTTTAAAAACAGCTTCCTTGAAATGGTTGCTGATTTTAAGAATAACGGATATACTGAAAAAATTCCTTATGACTGGACAATCTATTACCTGAGAAATAAAGCAATTTCTCAGGAAATTTCCAGAGAAGAATTGGCATGGATCATTTTAAATTTTAACCAGAAAAGAGGATATTATGAATTAAGAGGTAAAGAACAGGAAGATAATGAAAATAAACTAAAAGAGTTTTGTGTACTGCATGTGGATCAGTTGATTGATTCCGGCGATGAAGTACAGGAAAAAAAGTTATTTAAAATTATTTTCAGTAATGGCTGGGAATATGACCGGATGACTACCCAACCTGAAGATTGGATAAATAAAACCAGGGAATTTATTGTGACAACATCCCAAACAGCAAAAGGAGAAATAAAACGAACATTCAAGGCTGTTGATTCGGAAAAAGACTGGATCGCGATAAAAAAGAAAACAGAAAATGACTTGGAAGAATCAGGATTGACTATCGGCCGATTTATTTATCAGTCTTTACTTAAAAATCCAGATCAAAAAATACGGGGAAAACTAATAAAAACAATAGAGCGAAAGTACTACCGGGATGAATTGAAGCAAATACTAAATGTGCAGGTGAAATATCACAACGAATTACAAAATATGACATTATACAAAAAATGTATTGATGAACTTTATCCGGGAAACGAAGCGCACAAAAATAATATTAAGGATAAAGATTTTACTTATCTGTTTCTTGACGATATTATTTTTTTTCAGCGTCCCTTGAAGAGCAAAAAATCTACAATAGCAAAATGCCCGTATGAATGCAGAACATACAGGAAAAAAGTTCCTCATAAAACTGATGGAAAAAATATTTACAAAGATGTTGAAGTTACCGAGGGTATTAATGTTATTCCAAAATCCCACACTCTTTATCAGGAATTCAGGCTTTGGCAATTCACTAAATACCTCAGAATTTTTCAGAGAGAACGAAGAGATGGTGAAAAAAAATTCCTGGATGTAGATATTACAGATCAACTCATACCTAATGAAGATATTTATGCAAAACTCTATGATTTTTTAAACACAAAAAAAGAAATAAGTCAGCCGCAAATCATTCAATTTTTTGTTCAGTCAGGAATGATTGATAAAAACGAAAAATCAAATTATCGATGGAATTATGTTGAAGACAAAAAATACCCGTGTAATAACACAAGAACACAATTTTTAACCATACTCAAAAATATAGAAGGTATTGATGCAATTCAATTTTTAACTCCCCAAATTGAAAATCATTTATGGCATATCATTTATTCAGTAAAAGATAAACAAGATTATGAAAAAGCATTAAAAAAGTTTGCTAATTGTTATCAGGTAAATGAGGATGCATTTCTTGATGCATTTAAAAATTTTTTGCCTTTTGATAATGACTATGGAGCATATTCATATAAGGCAATACGTAAATTATTGCCCCTCATGCGAATGGGAAAATACTGGAAAGAGGAAGATATTGATGAAAACACCAGGAACAGGATTGAAAAAATCATTAATGGCGAATTTGATGATAAGATCAGAATGCGGGTAAGAGAAAAGTCAATTGATTTGACTGATATTTTACAGTTTAAAGGATTACCTCTTTGGCTGGCATGTTACGTTGTATATGACCGCCATTCTGAAATAAAAGATATCACGACATGGAATTGTCCCGGTGATATGGAAAAATATTTAAATGATTTTAAACAGCATAGCCTCAGAAATCCGATTGTTGAACAGGTAGTAACTGAAACCCTTCGTGTTGTAAGGTATATATGGCAATATTATGGTAACGGTAGTGATAATTATTTTGATGAGATACATGTTGAATTGGCAAGAGAAATAAAAAATTCCGCTGCTGAACGACAAAAAATTACTTCAAGGATAATGAAAAACGAGAATGCTAACTTACGGGTTAAAGCATTATTGCTTGAATTTATGAATCCGGAATACAATATTGAAAATGTAAGGCCCTATTCTCCTGCCCAACAGGAGACCTTAAGAATATATGAAGATGGTGTATTAAACAGTGATATTGAAGTACCTGATGACATCAGCAGGACAATAAATAAATTTAGAGAAACTGATATTGACAAACAACCAACCCGGTCAGAAATCAAGAAATATCGACTGTGGCTGGAACAAAAATACCGTTCACCGTATACCGGTGAAATTATCCCATTAAGTAAATTGTTTACCCCGGCATATCAAATTGAACATATCATCCCCCAGTCGCGCTATTTTGATGATTCATTCAATAATAAGGTAATTTGTGAATCAGAAGTAAACCAGTTAAAAGCAAATGAACTTGGGTATGAATTTATCGTTAATCATCATGGAGAAAAAGTACCCCTTAACTATGGAAAAACTGTGGAAGTTCTTTCTGTTACAGCTTATGAACAATTTGTAAAAGAACATTATGCCAATAATCCTGGCAAAGCAAAAAAATTATTAATGGATGATATACCGGATGAATTTATTGAGCGACAGCTGACAGACAGCCGGTATATAAGTAAATTGATAAAAGGATTGTTATCAAATATCATAAGAGAGGATGGAGAAGAAGAAGCTATTGCTAAAAATCTGATTGTATGTACAGGCAGTATAACCAGCCGTTTAAAAAGAGACTGGGGTTTAAACGATGTCTGGAACACATTGGTATATCCTCGTTTCGAGCGTTTGAACACGTTATTTTCAAAAGACAATGAAAATAATAATCCTTTTGGACAATGGGAAATTAAAGAAGGTAAACGTGTATTTCAAACAAATGTTCCCATTGAATTCCAAAAAGGATTCAATAAAAAACGAATCGATCACCGGCATCATGCCCTGGATGCATTGATAATTGCAGCTGCCAACAGAAACCATGTAAATTACCTCAATAATTTATCATCCACAAAAAATTCAAAGATTGATCGATATGATTTACAGCGTTTGCTTTGTGAAAAACATAAAACTGATGCATATGGCCATTATAACTGGATTATAAAAAAGCCATGGGAAACATTTACACGGGAAGCTCTTGATCAATTACAAAAACTTGTAATTAGCTTCAAACAAAATTTGAGGGTAATCAATAAAGCCAACAATAAAACCTGGAAATGGGTTCATCATAACGGACAATTGAAAAAGACACAGGTCAGGCAGATTAAAGGTGAGAACTGGGCCATTCGAAAAACATTGCATAAAGAAACCTTTGCAGGTGCTGTAAGTGTGCGTGAAAAAAAAGAAGTTTCTTTTATAAACGGAATAAAAAACTGGCGTTCGCTTGTGGATAAAAAGCTAAAGAAACAAATAAAATCAATGATTGATCAGGGAATGAATGAAAAACAATTGTTGAAACACTTCAGGGATAATCCATATACTGCTAATGGCAACCTTGTTAAGAGGGTTGAAATATACCACTTTATCGAAAATGCAACAGCATACAGGGTGGAACTTAGTGATAAATTTAAACGCAAACAACTTGATAATGTTACAGACAGCGGAATAAGAAAAATTTTAAATAATCATTTAAAAAATTATGTAGATGAAAAAGGAAAAGAACAGTTTAACCTGGCTTTTAACCGGGAAGGACTGGAAGCATTAAATAAGAACATATCAATTTTGAATGATGGCAAAAATCATCAACCCATATATAAAGTACGGGTTTATGAAAAAGGGAGCAAATTTCCGGTCGGATATAAAGGAAACAAAACAAAAAAATATGTTGAAGCAGATGAAGGAACCAATTTGTTTTTCACAATATACTGGAATGAGGAAAAAACAAAGAGGGAATACGAAAGCATTCCTTTGAATAAAGTGGTTGCACATCAAAAAATTGAGGCAACTCTTCCAAAAAGTGAAAGAACTCCGGTTCCTGTTGATAAAGAAAAAGGGGAATTTTTATTTTCTCTTTCGCCTAATGATCTGGTTTATGTGCCGTCTTCTGAAGAATTGGAGAATCCCCGTTTAGTGGATTTTCATAATTTATCCACAGAGCAGGCAGGAAGAATTTATAAAATGGTGAGTTGTAGTGGAAAAGAATGCTATTTTATTCAGCATTATGTGTCGAGTTTGATTAAAAAATACGATCCTATATCTAAAATAGGAGAATTTGGAAGTATGAATAAAATGGAAACGACCATTAATGGAGAAAGGATAAAAGAGATTTGTTGGAAATTATCCGCAAATAGATTAGGTATAGTTGAACATGTCATAAAATGATAAAAAGAACATTATATTTTGGCAATCCCTGCAGATTATCCAAAAAGCAGGATCAGCTTTTTTTTATTGATGGAGATGAAAAAGCAGAAAAGAAAAGTATACCGATAGAGGATATTGGTGTTATGGTGCTTGATAATCAACAAATCCAACTGACG
>Ga0307422_1000179_pt1 | contig 37141 bp, 34 predicted proteins | sample SalMarWE160290MG_FD_202153 | JGI IMG/M metagenome (GOLD analysis project Ga0307422, IMG submission 202153) | Salt marsh sediment microbial communities from the Plum Island Ecosystem LTER, Massachusetts, United States - WE1602-90 | ecosystem: Environmental > Aquatic > Marine > Intertidal zone >...
CTTTTTTCAACCTTTCAGTCTTCCCAATCGCCTCATCTACCTTCTGAATTGTCTCATCCACCGTCCCCAATATATCCGCAATCTTCTTTTGTTCAGGGAGGGAGGGGAGAGGAATAGAATAATTTTCAATCTCATTTTTTCGTATAGCTTTGAAAGTAGAACCAGTGGCAAGAGATTGAAAAATTCTTTTATTGAATACTAAATAGTAGAATAGATACAGATAGTGAAGTCTATTACTCTTTGGTCTAATGGCAGTTAGACCTCTTCCAATGCAACTTTTAAACGGAGTGATATTAACATCTCCTACCGGTGCTCTAACTGAAAGTAATAAATCATTTTTCTCAGCGATTTTTAGGGGGCGAGAACAATATATCAAAGGCGAAGGGTAAATTTTGCCAAATTCTGCTTTTCCTTGTAAAAATGGTAAGCCTTCAGCCTTTTTGTTATATGTTGAGGATGGTGGCGATTGTCCCATAATTAAATCAACTATATTTTTATCTCCTAATTTCGCGACTTCCCACTCTTTCGGGATTTTTCTGGTTTTCGTTTGTTCAAATTTTTTATTCATATCTTAGCAAAAATTTCTTCACGCTTAATTATTATAGGTTTTGGCTGTCGGCTGCCACTTACTTTGCTTTCCCCAATATCGATCAGAATTGGATAAATTGAAAACTGGTTTGTAGGTATCATTTCAGGAAATTCGTATATAGGTCCAGCAAGACGGAATATCACATAATACGCATTCTTGATTCTTCTAAGAGATTTAACGTTGTTCAAATAAGCATGGAGTTCGGCAATTCCTTGAATTAGTCTATTCTTGGAACCACTATCCTTACAGATTTTTACCTCCACAAATATTGGGCTTTTTGCATCTTCAAGAAGGTCAAATTCATGTTGCCCTGCTTTGAGACGATAAAAAACTGTTATACCCTGGTCAAAAAGATATTTTGCCAAATCCTGAGTAAGTATATGTTCTGTCCTTTTCTTTTTACCCTTCTTATCCGAACCATTCAAACTCCACAAATATTCTTTATTATACCACTGAGATCTGAGTTTATACCTGTGTATCAATTGAGATGGTAATAGTTTAAGCCCTATTTCTACTCTCAAGTATTCATAAATTCGTGTAATGCCCTCCTTTAGTTTACTAATCCACTCTTGTATTCTTTCTTCAGAAAAACTACTGCTTCTATAGTTATCATACTTTGATACTAATCCATACACTGCATCACGAACCCGTGAACCGTAATGCCAATGAGATTCCAAATCGTCTATGCTAGCCCATTTTTCAAAAAAATCTTCCATTGATGAATAATTTTTGGGTTCAGGATTAATTTCTTTGCACATATTAGAGAATTCTATAAGTGTACTCCCAGGGGAAACACGACAATAGTTAATCCAATCTAATTGGGTGTGCTCGTGATGTTCCTGCAGATTTTTGTGTTCTATCCATATTTGCTCATCAATTTCTTTTGTTTTATTCCCTTTCTCATCTTTGGTTTCGTACTCATCGATCTTTGTATGGATAATTGATATAAGTTTACCAACATCACTTGCGTCATCAAGTAGGTCGGGCGCCATTGGAAAACTTTCTACTCTCTCAACGTTATTCACAATGTCATCAAATGCAGCGAATGAGCTTCTATATTCAGTGCTAACCCTCTCTGGACCAGGATATTCCATCTTGCTATCATCGAGATCTGGATATTTTGTTATTATTAAGTTTTTAATTTCAACCGCCTTCTCCTGCTCCTTATCCAGTTTCGCTTTGTAATCTTGTGCTTTTTGCTCAAAATCCTTATAGATCTTTTCAGTAAAATGACAGATAGGTTCATAAGTTTTAATAAAATCCATGAATGCAGCCAATTCTAGGACAAATTCTGTATCAGGAACTTTCATTAAGAAATCATATTTGCGATCTAAAAGTTCAATTAATTGTTCATTTATCATATTATTCCCCCCTTGAATTCATTTGGTGATTTTGACTCCTGGCGAAATTCGATCACCCTGGCACACCAATCAAATCTATATTTAGCTATAACATAATTCACAAAAGCAAAAACTGTAACAATCATATACTGTGCTTTATCTAATACTCCCTTGTATGAAATTTCATTCATTATTTAGATCCTCATTCAAAAACCAATTCTTATTTTTGATAAAAATTCCTTATATTTTTTATTATATCGTTTGAAATCTTCAATCGAACCATTAAAAAAGCCAGCTTTTAAGAATTCCCAATTATTTCCTTTGCTTTCCCCTTCTTTTACGAAATCACCAATACAAGAAGTTTTATAATCATCGCTATAGCGCCAAACAAATCTACCATAGGGCGCCCAGACTGAAGAATTATTATCAATGTCATCCACAGTAAACCACAAATAAGATAATGCAAAAATATATTCAAAAAGATCGAAGATACACTCATATTCACTCTCTCTTGATATTATTTGCTTGAAGACATCTTTTAAAGAATCAAAGATATAATTATTTGCTGGTGTATGGTGTCTGCGATATTTCTCCTTAAAAAAATGTTCTATAAACCTATTTAAATCGTTATCTATATAAATTTCTGTTATTAAAGGCTTGGTTTCTCGAGCTTTTAATCTCGTTTTTAATAAAATAGTTGCAAGACTCCTGTATTTCTCTTTAACTAATGCAGAAATACCTAAAACATATAAGAAAAAGAGAGGTGGGAAATAATCTGCATAATGTATAGTACCTCTATTGCCATCTACTATAAATTGTTCTGCAATCTTTTTTAAAAGATATTTATGTCTATCAGCACCAAAATATCCAATGAGCGAATTTATCCTCATAAGAGTTTGTAATTTTTCTACACAATAAGAAAGTTTTTCCTCGACATTGTGTTCATTAGTAAGTTTCCAAAAATTTTGCTTTAAGTCAATTGAAACCTTTTCTATTTCATCCATTAGAAGGTTTTCGAGTTTTATATCGTATTTCTCTTCAGACAAATATTTTTTGGTCTCCTCAAATGCAATAACACTTGATAACGGGTGGGGTTTATTATACTCTTTCAATGCTTCTATCTTATTCGAGAGTTCCTCATAAAATGTATCAGCATTTTCTATAGTAATTAAATTAGCTTCTTGGAATTCTACTAATTCTTTAGCTTCAGGGCTAAGCTCACTTCTAACTGTCCAATAAATTGAATATCTCCTGTTTTTTCTTCTATAAAGAGCATTTCTTAATGCATCATCATATATAGCAGACCACCCACAAACTATTAACCCAAAATCATCAAAAATCTTATCAAGTAATTTGTTTTTTTCTTTTGAATACTCCGAAAGCTCTTCAGGTGTATTTTTCATTTCACCATCAATGTAATCCCCGTGTAATTTTATGATTGTCACTCGATGTATATATGGAGCTTTTCCTTTTATTTTATTCTTAGTTGATAGAATTTGGTAATTGTTAACTCCTTCTTCCTCCAGAGCTTTTTCTATAAGTCTATCAAAATTTGTAGTCAGAATTAATTTAATATAGCCTTCTTTAACCAATTTAGCTATTGCCTTATGCGCTTTTGTAGGCTGTTTTTCGCCTGCTTCTCGTTCCTCCTCATTTGGTTCAAAATATTCTCTTAAAATACCACGTTGTTCCTCCCGAGTACGAGCTAATCTTTTTACAAGATTTGAATAAGTAGGTTCTTCTTCATATTTATCCCAATACCATTTTTCTGGATTTTCGATTTCTTTCTCTCCTGATACTGCTCCAATCTTTCGGATTAAATCAAGCATAATTTCCCAACCGGTTGGGATTCCTGCTGCCCTTGACACGCCTGAACCAATTAAAAGAACATAGACCCCGGGGTTAGAATATATCGAAAATGCAAGTTGAATCATTTTATCTTCATCTGTCATTTTCTTCTCTCTCTCCTTTTAATTATACTACTTTCCTTAATTTATTCACCTTTTTCATTTTCACTATATTTTGAAATCACATAATTTGTAAAAGCAGAGACAGTAACGAGCATATATCTGGCTTCAGTCAATTCAGGTTCTAACTGGTTTCCATATATTGAATGTCTTATTCCTCCCTCATCTGAAGTCCAACCATACAGATTGCTAAATCCTTTTTTTAAAGCAGGGTGAATATTTAAATTTTCGATTAACTCACCCAAGGTTCCCTTTTCACAATGTATGATTTGGACTAAAGATCCCACAGCACTTATAGACTCTTTTATTGAATTCGCATAATCGGGATTCTTTCTCTCCGAAAGTTTCTCAAGAGATTTCTTCAGATGGTGCCTTACCGGTTCAAATTTATCTGGTTGCTTTAATGCTTTTTCAATCTCTTTGATTTCTTCTTCATCTATTAGTGGCGTAACAATACCGTCTATAATCCTATAAGCAGATTTTCCTTCTTCGAGTACATCATTAAGTTGAGGGATTAATTTTTCTTTTATCTTGTTTTTCTCAGGGTAATACTCACATAGGAATTCAGTAAAATCAAATATTTTAAACCATTCAGCATCGAAGAACCAGTTTTTAACAATGTCTATATTTTTCTTAAGATTTATGTACTTATGCTCCTCTATATATTGTGAAGGGATACCAATAGAACCAGTATTAACCAGTTCCTCGTAGTCCTCTTTATAAAAACGATCCCATAATTTGAAAAGGAAATTTTTCAAATTTTCCTCTTCCGCAGAGACCCTCTCCAAACCCCATGGCATATCTTTGTCTTTTTCTAAATAGATAATGTTTTCCTTGATGGAATTCAATATAATTGAATTTATTCTGTTCCAGAGTCTATTTCTCATTTTCTTTGGGAGCTTCTCCCACACCAAGGATTCGTCTATTTTCTTATATCCATATCTTTCAGAAAACCGCATAATTTTCCTCAATGATATATGCAAGTTGAGTCATTTTATCTTCATTGGTCATTATCTTCCTTCCTTTTTTATTAGGCATTATCAGAAGAAATATCCTTCTCACTTTCTTCTTTAACTGCAACATACTTCTGAAAGCGGCTCTTTGGTTTATCGGGAATGGTGCGCCGTATCATTTCGGATTTTAACAGAGGATTCATAACATTTTCTATAAAATGAGGCCTGTGTTTTAGATCTACATATTTCATTATTTCTTTCAACTTTCGTGGTTCCTGACAGAATTCTATAATCAGTGCATTCCTGTCCATAATGTCGGTGACTTGTTCGGTGACTTGTTCGGTGACTTGTTCGGTAACATGTGGGGTTACTCCAACCGCGGGATGAGGTAATGTCAGGGTAAATATATCATTCCTTGTATCATTATTGAATATTGGTAAGGAATAACCCTCTGATTCCAATGCCTCCATTGTTGTCTTTAAGCCAGTTCCTTTTGTTTCGGCCCAGTTGATATCATAAAACACAGTGGAAATTAAAGGATTCCTGAGTTCCGAGCCGGGCGATTTAAACAAAGATGGATCCTTAAGGGAGTATCCTGGATTGTAAAAATCCACTCTGTCATTATAGATTATAATCTGAGCTGGTCTGCTATGATGATAATTCTGGTGCATTAATAGATTGGTAAGTGATTCCCTTAACGCTTTTCGATGCGCATTTTCATCTACTCTATCTCCTCTTTCCTTGCTGTGAAATGGTATAAGAAAAAACCTGTCGAGAAAATCAAGTGCTATTGAACGAAGAGATAAAAGATTACCCTTCAAATCTCTTGATAAAAATGGGTCTCTGTCTTTACCCCACTTTACTCCTTTAATTCTTATTATATCTAATCTTGCTGCTGGAAAATATCTCTTTATTGCAGATTCAGTACCAAAAAGAATGAGTCCTGCTACTGTTAGTGTTTCTGACTCATCTGCCAGAAGACTGTATGCCATTAGAAGGTCAATATCATTATAATCTATTTCTGGCGCTTCTGGTTCCAGAAGTTTTCTCAGGTTTTTGTAGCGTCTTATTGTATTTGTGTCAATATCTTTGAGAGAAGTTCCTTTTACAGGTTGAGAATCCAGTGTGCCGGTCCTCTCCATATAATACCTGCGGATATCCTCATCTGTTAATCGAATGTCGGATGCGCCGACCCTTTTGAACCCCCCATTTAGGGGACCTAAGTCCTTTATATAAATGGGCTTCAGGTTCTTAGGAGCCTTTTTAATTTCTATGGCGATTACATCTTTTCCGTTTACAGCCAGAATTTCAGCATCGACACGGGGACAGTAGTTGAACTTTTGACCGATGGTCGAGGAGAAATCATCCAGCATTTGCTTTGCATTTTCCACTCCTTTGAGGATATATCTGGTTCCTCTTTCCTCGTAACCAAGGAGTATCAGACCACCACCTTCATTTGAAAAAGAAGAAACTGTTTCCCATATATCCTTTGAGAGCTTTGACCTGGAAAGTTTATATTCTACCCTAAAACCTTCTTTCCCACCCCAATGAGAAATTAAATCCTTGAAATAACTATTATCTTTTAATTTTCTCTTCATTTAATCTTCTTTTAAATACTCAAGTTCCTCCAGATATCCTTCAATCTTCTCATCCAGTTTTTCAAGTTCTTCTTCGGTATTTTTTAATTTCTTCCATTCATCAGCTATATCAATTTCTTCAATCTCTTCTTCAGGGAATGCGTAAAGAGTTACATTGAGATTGTAGTCGTTTTCTTCTATCTCCTCATGGGGCACTATTCTTGAAGTTCCTTCAATCTCTTTGTTATCCCTATAAACCTCCACAATCTTTTTTATATTCTCGCCCCCCAACCTGTTCAGTTTTCTCACATCTGGATGCTGCTCAAATTCACTGCTTGCATTGATAAAGAGAACCTTATTTCTTCTATCTTCAGATTTATTTTTGTTAAGAATGATGATTGCGCCCGGTGCCCCTGTGTTATAAAACAGTTTTTCAGGAAGCAGAATTACCGTTTCTATAAGGTCGTCCTTCAAAACCCCTATTCTAATAGCCCTTTCTCTTCCACCCCTGAATAGACATCCATTATCAATAACTACCCCAACCTTTCCTTTATCATCCCTGGATGAAGCAAGCATATGCTGTATCCAGACCCAGTCTGCAGATTGCTTTGTAGAAAAGCCAAATCCAAATCTTTCCTTCCAAAACTCACCCTTTTTTAATGAATCCTCACCATATCCATCTTGATTCCAGGGAGGATTTGCAATCACCGTATCAAACTTCTTCACCCCATCCCCCTCCTTGAATTTTGGTGACTGTAGAGTATCTCCGTAAACGATATTGGCATTTCTGATGTCATGAATATAGAGATTCATCTTTCCTAAAGATAGAGTTTTAATATTTGCTTCTTGCCCATAGAGAAATAGTTTATCTGCCTCTTTCTTTCCAGATTTTTCCTCAATATGCTGATAGGAAGTAATTAGCATTCCCCCTGAACCTGAAGCAGGGTCATATACACTCTCTTTAGGTTTGGGATCAAGTATCTCTACTATAAGTTTTATCACCTCTCTTGGCGTATAAACTTCACCTTCTTTCGCCTTCTGTGGTGCAAAGTATCTTAATATCCATTCATAAGCATCACCGAGTATGTCAGGGGAAACGCTGTGGAGTTTCCTCATACTGAAAAGTTCTACTAGTTGCCTTAAGATTTCGGCATTTTCTATACTACTGGTAAACTGAACAAAATCTATATTCTCAAAGACTTCCTTCAATTCAGGATTATTTTCTGCAATTACCTTCATTGCTCGGGAGAAATTCTCAGGGAGTTTTGCTGGGTCTTTACGGATATTTTCCCATAGAAACTCTTCAGGCAAATCAAAATCATGATAACTCGCATTCTTTGCTTCCTGCTCTGCCTCTTTCTCGTTCAAGCCGTCCTTTAAAGCCTCACGGTATGCCCCCTGATATTCCTTCTCCCATTTATCACTTATTCTTTTATAAAAGAGCAGTATCAGAATAAAGGTATAATCCACCCTCGTTCTGATAAGGTCTGCTGCCTTTTTGAGCAATCCTTCAAGGTCTCCACGGGTCAATTCTTTATCAAGGAGTGTAGAAATAATTCCCTCCCTACTTTTAATCTTATATATTTTCTTTCTGGCATCTTTTGGGTCAGGTTCAACACTTAAATGCCCACTCTTTCGGAGTTCAGATAGAACAGTATTAACAACATCATCTGCATCCTCAAATTTTTCATATAAAATCTTTTTCGCATCCTCAAACCCAAAAGGAGAATCCTTCATTTTTGCCCACAAAGTTAAATATCTGTTCTCTAACCATTTCTTAATCATAATATTCCCTCCCTAGTAAAAACATAAGCAATATCATTGGTGCTTATATATTAAATATAACATCAAATTGCCTTTTCGCAACCCCCTAAATTATTTTTTGTAAAATTTTTTGATCTATGGGGTCGGTGCTTGACTTTTGACAGTAGTAGTGTTAGTCTAGCGTCGTGTGTCGAGAGTCAAGAACTGGAAGCCCAAGCCCCTCACCAGAGATTGCTTCGACGCGTTGCATTGTACGCTCGGTGGTAGACAGATATGACATGATGAATAAAGTTGGGAATATCGAAGATGTGCATACTGTGCAACCACCGAGCTTGTGAGCGAGGAGAGGAACTCGCAATGACAATTTGTTGAATTCATTGGGTTATAGAATAGTCAATTAGTAAAATGGTTTATTAGTGGTCTATAGGGGTTGGGGGTTGACCCTTATGGAATAGTTTCACATTCCATCCCGATGTAATAGCGTTGCATTACATCATGCAGTAATAGCTAAGCATTACATATGACAAGTAGGACAGGTGGGGTAAACATTTTGACAGATCGGGACTGGGAAGTCCCTACTACAATTTAGCTACTTTCCTTGTCTCATCCCCACCCAAATTACACACATTCGTCCGTGACAAATGTGTGTAATTAGGAATCAATCTTGCCAAACTCTTGAATTTCTTCATATTTAAAGTGGTGCTTTTTTCTGACGATAAAAAAAGAATACCATAATGGTGAAGCCTACTACAAAATGCATTGATATACCTAAGGATTTAGGATACAGGATGTGGGATTTAGGGAAAAAGAATTCAAACCTAAACCATACCTCTCCCAGAGTGTAAACCATGTTGGTTGGACTTCACTATTTTGAGAAAAAAAGTGTTGACAGGAAAGTATTTTGGTCTATTATTATGATATACGGCAAGAACCGTTCAGTTTAGGTTAAAAAAAATACTTTATAGTAAGAGATTCGCTAACTTTAGAGAAGGAATTTTCTTTAAATATTTACGTTTACTAAAGGCAGTAAAATCTTAAGAAAATCAGTTTGGAAAAAATTAAAAATATGATGGTAAACAAGATATCAAATTCGTTCCCTTCCTTTGAGGAGATTTACAAGTACGCCAATAAGTTTGTCGAAGAACATCCGGAGATAGCATGGTCAGAGGTCGTTGGCGTTTCTGAAGAAGGCCAAGATGTAATGGCAATACATGTAACAGATAAAACTTTTTCCTCAGAGGGGAAGGAAATGTTTCTAGCCATTTACGGTAGACATGGAAATGAACTTGGTACTCGAGTAGCAGGAATCGGATTGCTAGAATGGTTGGAATCAAAAGAGGCCTTGGAGGTGAGAAAGAGACAACATGTTATCATAGTACCGGTGGCAAACCCGGATGGAAATGCAAAGAATAAATTTCATGCTCCAGAGAATGGTCTTTCAAAATTAGAAGAAAACATTATATCGAATCTTGCTGAGACTTACAAACCTGATGCGGTTGTGGATGTCCATAGCTTATGGTATAATGACCTAGAGGCTATAATTGATGCTCATCCAGATTCTTGGGGTGAAGACGATATGATCTATCAAAGATTAGCCATGAGAATGTGGGAAACCGTTGAGAATAGCGGGAATCCATTCATAGTTACCAACTCTAAAAACATAAAAAAGGTTCTTAAGGCCCTAGATTATAACAACTTCCTCTGTGAGGCCTTCTATGAGAAAGTTCATCCACTCGTATTCGGTATTGAGCTGAACCATTTTAATCGTTCTCCATTGGATGTCAGGAATGTTGGAGTAGTTTGTGTTTCTTCATTATTAAAAGCAGGAAATCAGCGGTTTCCTTGGCAAAAAAATTCCGGTTATCCCAACCAGATCCTGCTTGGAGATTTGTTTACCTCGATCAGAGCTAGAGGAAAAAACGCGAGTGAAAGGAGAAAATCTCGTGTCGAAATATGGAAAAATCGCAAACATTTTCAAAGACCAAAAAGGAGTACTATAAGTGATAATAAGATTAAAATTGAGACCGGATATTCAGGTAAAAAACTTTCTTTCAGTTTCGATCTTACAACTCGAATTAGAAAAGATCGCTCCATCCAAGGCGTATCCTTAAACGGGAAAAATGTTCATGAGTTTTCCACCTTTCAAGATAGAAGTTCAACATACGTATCGGTTCCAATAAAAAATGGAGGTAAACACAAGTTAACCATTATAACAAGCTAGCATATTTTCCAGTCAGCATCTCTCAGAAAAAGAATAAAGGGACGGGGATTGATAATATAACAAATATGAGTAATATATAGATTATGAGAAGAGCAAGAGTAACATATAGGGGGTATATCATCATATAATGAACAGGGGAATAGAAGGGAAGGATATTTTCCCGAATGGTGATTATAGAAGGTATTTTCTTAGATTGTTAATGGAAAAGAAAAATAAGTTAAAGATAAGGGTTCTACCCTATTGTATAATGGACAATATGCAATAAATTACAGGAAAAGAGAAGGAGTGAAAGGTCACCATTCAAAAAGTGAATATGAGCAAATATTATCCAGAATCAAAGGTTGAAATCGGTGGGTTTAGCGCAAGACATTATGATATACTTCTGGATATTTTTACATTGCAGGGATATTCTTTTATGATTCAAAAAGTTATGCAACTTTTGGATATTAAACAGTCTGATAAGATTCTTGATTTGGGAGCAGGTACGGGAAAAAATGCTTGTATAATGAATAAATACCTTTCTAAAAAAGGAGAATTGATAGGTCTTGATATATCTAAAGAGATGGTCGGCCAATTTAAAAGAAATTGCAGTAATTTCCCTAATATTAAAATATTAAATAAAAGGATTGATAGGGATTTTGGATTTAATGATTATTTTGATAAGGTTTTTGTCGCTTTTGTTTTACATGGATTTCCACAAGAGATGAGGAAAAAAATTATTAATAATGTTTTTAAAGCACTCGAAAACGACGGTGAATTCATCATACTTGATTATAATGAATTTATTTTAGAGGAATTGCCTTTTTATTTTCGTATTCCATTCAAAAAAATCGAGTGTAAATACGCATTTGATTTTATTAAACAAAATTGGAAAGAAATATTAAAATCCATTGGCTTTAAAGAATTTACGGAGTATTACTTTTACAAAGATTATATCAGATTATTAAAAGCACAAAAATAAAAAATGATTGATGAAGCAGTAGAGTTAATAAAGAACAAAAATAGAGTGGTCGCATTTACAGGAGCGGGAATATCTGTTGAAAGCGGAATTCCACCTTTTAGAGGTGAAAATGGATTATGGGACAAATATGACCCAACATTCCTTGATATCAATTATTTCAAAGCAAATCCTAAAAAATCGTGGAGATTGATTAAAGAAATTTTCTACGATTTTATCGGAAATGCAAAACCAAATAAAGCCCATATTGGATTAGCAAAAATGGAAAAAAGGGGTTTTTTGGCTGCAATCATAACACAGAATATAGATAATTTACATCGTAAAGGAGGAAGCCAAACAATTTATGAATTTCATGGTAATTCCAGAAATTTGGTGTGTCTGCGTTGTAGTAGTAAATTTCTGGTAGCTGAAATAGGTTTAGAAAATTTACCACCAAGGTGTAAAGATTGTGGCGGTGTATTAAAACCTGATTTTGTCTTTTTTGGAGAGCCAATCCCAGAACCAGCAAGAACAAATTCCTTTGAAGAAGCCTATAAAACAGATGTTTTTATCCTTATTGGAACAACTGGCGAAATTATGCCCGCTTCACAAATTCCCTTTATCGCAAAGAAAAATGGAGCATCAATAATTGAGATAAATACTAAAAAATCAGATTATACAGATTCTATAACGGATATTTTTCTGAAAGGGAAAGCAACCGAAGTGGTTGGAAAATTGTTGGAAAAATTATGAAGAGTAAGAATAGAGAAACATTTTTGCTTTTTATAACACAGAATTTGCAATTCTCATAGTTGACACGTCCTCAAAAAAAAACACCTATATAGTAAATATGTCCAAAGACTACCAATTTTTGGCACAGGTTATGGAAGTTCTTAGATTTTCTATCCATAGTGTAAACCATGTTGGTTAGACTTCACTTATCTTTTTTTGGACGCCTATCGTATCTTCAAAATTATAGGGATTAGATCCTTTCTACTCCCTTCTGCCAATTTTTTAATGGTTTGAAGGTCTTCAATGGCAAGTGGCACTTCCACTTCTTCATTAGAAAAATTTACATCTTTCATTTTAATAATATTTAAAAAGAGTTTCATTGGCTTTTCCGTCCTGGTGAACATTAAATTATCAGAAGCGTTCTCGAGTATATTAATTTTTTCTTAGAAAAAGAAATATAGAAATATAAGGACGGGGGTTGACATCTTGGCATCATTTTCTCGTTACCGCTCATTATCAACGACTTGACTTTTCATTGAAAGATTTTATACAAAAGTTTCAATATCCATTGTTCGTGTTAAAAGTTGCGATTTTAAAGTTGCAGTGATAAAAAACGAAGCGGATTGACAGATGAAAAATAAGGATTACAATAGAAGTATGATAAGGAACAATGGCTCATCCATAGGTATGTATATACGCAATACTGCAGATATAACGCCATATTGTAAGTATATATGTAGTATTGCAGATATAAACAAGTTAGACGAAATGTTGCGATCACTTAATATAAACATATGTTTACAGTCCTAATCTTAATGACAGTCGGAATCATTCTCGGATTTACGATTCAAAACAAAACGAAAATAGTTAAAGCAATTGGTCCTATGATCAACATTGCAATCTATGTATTACTTTTTCTGCTTGGTATATCAGTTGGATTGAATGAAACCATTATCAATAATTTAGATACGTTAGGGACACAAGCATTGTTATTAACTTTTGGAGGAGTGATGGGGAGTGTTGTGTTGGCATTTTTCACTTACAAATTCTTTTTCAAAACAAAAAAATGAAAGATTCACTTATAATAGTCGGCTTTTTTGTCCTTGGAATATTCATCGGACTTTATCATCTGTTACCTCAAATTTTTATTGAAACAGATTTTAGCATATACGCACTTTATATTCTGATGTTTCTAGTTGGCGTTGGAATTGGTACGGACAAAAAAGCCTGGGAAATCTTGAAAAATGCCAAACTCAAAATAGTTTTAGTACCTTTAACGGTAATAATTGGAACAGCTATAGGTGTTTCTATTGTCTCAATTTTTCTCAAGGACATCAGTCTTAGGGAATCACTGGCTATTGGGGCTGGCTATGGATACTATAGTTTATCCAGCATCTTCATCAGTCAAATAAGTGGAGAAGCACTTGGAGTTATTGCCTTAATATCAAATATCTCAAGAGAAATCACGACACTTTTAGTCACACCAATATTTGCCAGATATTTCGGTAAAATCGCCCCAATAGCCTCAGGTGGAGCAACGTCTATGGACTCAACACTCCCCATCATTACTAAATTCGTGGGAAAAGAATATGCGATAATATCAGTTTTTAGTGGAATTGTGTTAACAATACTTGTGCCCTTTGCTGTTACATTCATTTTGAAGTTTTGAATCGTGATCGCAACACGGCATATACGGCTACACTCCTCCTTCCAGTCGTCGTTTCGCCCATATTTGGCAGTGGTGGCGCTAACGCGCTATTATACCACTGCCAAACATCGTATATGCCGAAACGTTATACGCAATTCAATCTATGGGGTCGGTGCTAATTTATTCTTGTCAAGGGGGTTTGCGTTTATTGGGTTCATGGGGTTGAAAAGAAGTCCAATGTCCAATGTCGAGCGTTCAGAGTCGAGAGGGAAATAACAGGGTCAGACCTTGAAATGTGAATATGTACCATTCCATGCCTGAACTCTCCCTGAATTCCGACAAAGTTAGAATAGTCAATTAGTTAAATGGTTTATTAGTTGATTCCTAAAGACCCAACCCCCTTTCAATTAATCATCAGAGGATAACCCCACCTTTTTATGTCTAAATCCAACGATAATTTACAGAACCCCTGGTTTCCCCATCTCCTTATTACACAAATATATCCAGGATATATATGTGTAATAAGGAATTCAACCTTGTATGGAATATCAGGGTCAGACCTTGAAATGTGAAAAGATTGACGTTTTGTGCAGAGCGGTTGATTAAAATGGTAAATAGGGACGATAGGTTTTGGCAAGACTTTTCTAAGCGACATTTAACATAGACTTTTTCATATTTTTCTTGATTCAGATAACCCATATAATCATTTAATTTACAGTATAGTAATCTTACTATTTTTAAATCCTCAATCCAAAAATTTTTACAAAAAAGTCATAAATTGTTTATATTGACTTCGGCTCTTTAATTTACTATGATTATAACCAAAAAATAGGAGGGTTTATGAAAGCTTTTATAAAAATTCTCATTATATCGTTTATAGCTTTGGTACTTAAAGGTTATGCCAATGAAATTCAGCTGGAAACACTCTGGTCAACTGACTCTCTTGTTAAATCAGGTAAAACCATGGGTATTGACTGGGATGAGGATGAAACAAATGGTTACCTCTATGCTGTAGTGGATTCAAATGGATATAATTCAGATCATATAGAAATCTATCGTTCAACTGATAACGGACTAACATGGCAATTGTGGTATAAATATGCAGCAACAAATGATAGTTCACTTACAAATCCAAGAGTTAGAGTAGTCAGAGATGCAGATGATACGTCATGGGTTTGTGTGTTTGCGATATGGTGTGAAAGCTCCGGGAATGATGAACTCTGGATGAGAGCATTTAAAACTACTGACCATACTACACATTTCGAGTATAATGTTGATAATTATATTGAATTTTATGATGTGGAATCTGATAAAGGTGATTCTGCCTATGTTTACGCAACATATATTAAAATGGATAATATAATATTTGCAAGAAATGACTTATCGGGTGCATGGCAGAATTATAATACAATTTTCGCAAACCCATGCTCTTATCCCTCACCACAGGTTTCGACAGATTCTAAGGGTAATGTTGGAGTCTGTTTTATAGATACAAGCCTTTCAACCGGAGGTAGAGATGAAATAAGGCTGGTTAGAAGTAAAGATTACGGGCAAACCTGGGTTCCAGTTCAACAGGTAACTGTGAATACAGGATACCATGGTATTTCAGAACTGGATATGGCATACTCACAGGATGCTTCGACTCAGGCTGCATGGATTAGCAATACATGGACAGTTTCGAATAATCGTAGAGTAGGCTATTACTATAGTACCGATACGGCTGTAGTATGGAACTATGGTGGAATTTTAAGCGGTCCACCAAGCTCAGAAGAATTCAAATGTAATATTCGTTCAAACAGAAGCACAGGAGACCTTGCACTCATATATATGGCTGATTACTTTGGAAAATACAATGCCGCATATACGTACGCGCCTGCTACCGATCCCACCGGTTTTGATGATGCAATATATATAAATGACGATTCACTGTCACAGATTGCAACACCTACTGCTATTGTAGGTTGGGCAGGAATTGATCCTGCTATAATGTATGTAGATTACGGAGAAAACAATGTTTATTTTGATTGGCTCACAAATTCTGGAATAGATGTGCAGGTGGAGAAGATATCACTAATAGAGTTGGATAATAATATCCTGACATCAAAAAGAGTTGCAGCCAAATATTCTATTCATAAAACAGGAATGGTTAATATAACCCTTCTTAATGTCACTGGTCAGATTGTACGCACACTATTGAATTCTATACAAGCCCCCGGTACATACGAAATTAATATAGATTGTGAGGGACTTAGTTCTGGAATTTATATATTATATCTTGGAACTAATGTAGGAAATGATTACAGAAAAATCACTCTAATAAAATGAAGTAGTATCTATGGGGTCGGCGCCCCTTGTGGAATAGTAAGACATTCCACGGGGTAAACCCCCTGTGGAATAGTGAAAGGATTCCACGGGGCGAGCTTGACATATTCTTGATTATTTTTATTATAAAATTATATTAAGGAGGAAGGATGGAATGTGATAAGTTACTAAAAAGAATTGTATTAGACCCGAAGTTAATGACTGGCAAGCCAGTTATTAAAGGCACAAGACTCACAGTTCAATATATTATTAGCTTACTTGCAGAAGGGGCTTCTATAGAAGAAATACTTGAAGAATATGGGGGATTAATAAAGGAAGATATAGAAGCTTGCTTACTTTTCGCTTCTGAAGCTCTCGAAGATACAACCTTTATGCCATTAAAAGCATAATCCTCCAATGAAATTTCTTATTGATGAATGTATAGGGGCCCCCAAGGTGGCCCGTTGGTTATGCGATCAGAAACATGATGTGTTTTCGGTGTATGAAGATGCAAGGGGTTTGGATGATCATTGGATAATAAAAAAAGCCAATGACGAAAATCGGATTATAATAACGGGAGATAAGGATTTCGGAGAATTGATTTTTCGTAGAGAAAAATCTCACAAAGGGGTTATACTTTTACGCTTAGAAAATCAAAGAGCAGAGAATAAGATAAGTAAGATTAGTAATTTGTTAAAACAATATTCTGATAAACTAAAAGATAACTTTATAGTGGTAGCGGAAAGCTCAATCAGAATAGCAAGAAGCCCTAGAAGATAATAAGTCCGATTAACTCGATTTTTTCGAAGTCATTTAAAAACAAATTGTAGGCTTCTGGGCTCAAATCTCAAGGGCGTGTTGCCCAAAAACCTTTTAGTCATTGCGAGTCCCGTCCGTCTAAGAAATAACAGGGTCAGATTGAAATGTGAATATGTGCCATCCCATGCCTGAACTTTCCCTGAATTCTGGCAAAGTTAGAATAGTCAATTAGTTAAATGGTTTATTAGTTGATTGGTAAAAGCCCAACCCCTTTTCAATTAATCACCAGTGGATAATCCCACTTTCTTATGTCTAAATCCAACGATAATTTACAGAGCCCCACCCTCCCTTATTACACAATTATATCCAGGATATATTTGGGTAATTTAGCATTTGATATTAATAATGTTTTAATAAGACCCAATGATTTTTCATAAAACTGTTAAAATATCTAACAACCCCTTGACAAAATATCTAACATGTTTATATTACAAAAAAAGGAGGGCTATGATGGTTGATATGAATAAAAGAATAGGTATAAAAATTAAAGACCTTAGAAGGTTAACAGGTCTCAGCCAGGAAATACTTGCAGAAAAAATGGGGGTTATCCGATCTACCATCTCTCAAATTGAAAATGGGGATAGAAAGATTTCTGCAGAAGAATTATTGAAACTCTCTAATATATTTAATGTAAATCCGAGCAATCTTTTGGATATAGAAAAAGCGCCTGAAGTAATTTTAGGGGAAGATAAGAAAGAAAAAAAGCATAAAAAGGTGCCACAAGTGAGAATTAATGTTCCTCAGAAAAATTTAAAGAAATTCAAAGAGGTTCTTCTGTATATCCTTAATGAGGTTGGTTCAAAGCCAAATGTTGGTGAAACTGTTATATATAAACTTCTTTACTTTATTGATTTTGATTATTATGAAAAATATGAAGAACAGTTGATTGGTGCAACCTATATTAAAAATAACTACGGACCTACTCCGGTTGAATTTAATAAGATAGTGGATAAAATGATCGCTGATAAAGATATTGAAAAAGTAGAAAGTAATTACTTCAACTATCCTCAAACAAAATATCTCCCCTTAAGAAAACCAAAACTTGAAATATTTACTGGTAGAGAAACTGATTTAATTAGTGATGTACTCGATCGACTATCCGATAAAAATGCTACTGAAATTAGTGAGTATTCGCATGAGGATGTTCCATGGTTAACTACTAATGAGGATGAACAGATAGAATATGAATCTGTATTTTACCGAACTCCTCCTTACTCTGTGAGGGAATATAGTGAGGATTTATGATTATTGTGAGGTAAAATGCGTTTCTGAATTTAATAAAGATATGAAGAAACTTTGTAAGAGATACAGAACATTAGAAGGAGATTTAGAAACTTTCTTAAATACACAAATTATACTTTATCACATACAGGGAATAGACAATAAAGGAGTTGTACAAATTAGTGATTTAGGAATAGAAGAGCATAATATTTATAAAGCGAAGAAATTTGCCTGTCGTTCATTGTCTGGCACAGGTAGTAAATCTGGTATACGAGTTATCTATTCATATAGAGAACAAGAAAAGGATAAAGATAAAATAACTTTAATTGAGATATATTGTAAAGGAGATAAAGAAGGTGAAGATAGAGAGAGAATCCATAAATATTTTGGTTAAAAATTTAGAATAATAAATAAGTGAGGTAATAATGACTAGAAGTAAAAAACAGTGTCAACCCCGTCCCCAATAGTCGCACCAATAGTCGTCCTAACTTTACACTTTTGTCCGTAACAAAAATGTAAAGTTAGGTAATTTATGAAGAATCGAGCCCGGAAGGGCTCTCCCACAAGATTAGTTTATTGTCCAAAGTTCAATGTCCAATGTCGAGCGTTCAGAATCGAGAGGAGCCCATCCCAGGGCAAGACTTGTCTTGCCTCTACCTTATTCGCAGAGCAAGCTCTGCTACTACATTTATAATCTAATCGAAATGTTTGTTTGATGAATTAAAACCCTACAATTGGCACGAATGAATTCGTGCCTGCACCATTTAAATTACACATTTATATCCGGGATATATTTGTGTAATTTGGGTGGCTTAGAGGGTTGGTGCTGAGTTTTTCCATTGCCTTTGCTTTTTCTCCTTTACATTTCTTTATTTTTACATATAATGCCTATTATGAATATATGTTTAATGGGGGGTTGGAATACAGATTCAGGCGCTTCTATACACGGTGAGTTGATTGGCAGGGAATGGGTTAAGAAAGGGCATAAACTTACAGTTCTCACATTCAAGGACTATGCATTTCATGGAACACAGATAACTGGGGAAGATGAAGAGTTTGTAAACCGCTGTTTTACTGTAAGAGGATATACACCGGAGGAATTTGACCCCATTCCATTTTTAACCGCTGAATATGAAATTTTTGTTGTTGATGACCTCGGTATGTTACCAAAGGACCCTCTCAGGAAGATATACCACAGAATAAAGAAGAAGGCTTCTGTAGTCAATGTGATTCATGATGGTCAACTCGCAAGGGACCCGGCATTCTATCAGTTTGAGTGGGATGGGCTTGTATGTTTTGGTAACCGATACAGGAATTTCCTGAAAAAAGTTTATGAGACTAGTAAAATCCATGTTATACCCTATCCCTGTCATCCACTCAATAAAGGGGATAAAGAAAAGAAGAGAAGGGAACTACGGCTTCCTCTGGATAAGAAGATTATATTTGGGTTTGGACCGGCATCAGAGAAAATACTGAATGATATTTCTACTCTTTCCGAGCTATCAGAAGAGTTTCCTATTCTGCTTCTAATTGTAATTAAAAATGAGAAAATTGCAGAAAAATTTAAAGATATAGCAGGTATAGGTCATTTGCAGATTGAGGTTCGGAATGAAGCACCTGATATAGAAAGATTATATGACTATCTCCATTCGGTTGACCTTCTACTATTCAACAAGGAATCACCTTCATGGGTGGTAATCTCATCTACTGTTTACCAATGTCTTGGTTCCACCTGTCCTATAGTGGCGCTTGATTCCGGTTTTGTGGAAGACCTGAATGATGAGGTTCTTAAGTATTCAAATCAAAAGGAACTAAAGGAGCGTATTAGATCTGTCTTTAGAGAAGACGAACAGTACAGAAATTCACAGAAAGCTGCTCATACCTATGTAGAGAAGAATTCTGCAATAAGGGTAGCAGAACAGTATATAAAACTTTTCCAAACACTTAGAAAAAAATAGGAGGAAATATGCTGAAACGATTTGAGGGTAATCCTATTCTAGGACCCATTCATAAACATCCCTGGGAAGCAAGAATGGTTTTTAATACCGCAGCCATATATTTAGGTGGCAAGGTTCACCTTGTATATCGTACCAGAGGGCTTGATGGTGGTATTTCTCGATGTGGTTATGCATCAAGTAGAGATGGATTTCATATAGATGAGAGACTTGACTACCCCATTTTTTCCCCGGACCCGGATAACGATTTTGAGTGCTTTGGGGTTGAAGACCCGAGACTTACAAAGATTGGAGACCGAATATATATGTTATACTCGGCTTATGGTCTTGTGCCTGGTATATCAAGAAGGGTTCAATCAATCCAGCTGGGTATGACTTCTATTGATGTAGATGATTTCTTAGGTCATCGCTGGAACTGGGGAGAGAGGATTTATCCATTATTCAGGATTGATAACAAGGATGCCTTTCTCTTTCCGGAAAAGGTAGAAGGAAAGTATGTTTTATATCACCGTATTTCCCCATATATGTGGGTGAGTTATTCTGATGACTTAAAGGTTTGGGAATCTGCAAAGATAGTGATGAGGAACGAGTTTGAATGGGAGTATTATAAGATCGGAGCTGGAGGCCCACCCCACAAAACAGAGAAGGGATGGCTTCTTGTATATCATGCAGTTGATAGAGAATTCAACTATCAACTGGGTATGGCAATGGCTGATCTTAATGACCCTGGAAGGATAATCTGGAGGCATAAAAAACCAGTGCTCTTCCCAGAGAAAGACTATGAAAAATATGGAGAGGTTCCCAATGTAACCTTTACGTGCGGTTCAGTGGTAATTGATGGAACACTCTTTGTTTATTATGGCGGAGCTGACACTGTAATTGGGGTGGCAACTGCAGAAATGGATGATATACTAAGAGAGGTAGGATAATTGCATTTCATCTTTGTCTTTAGTAATAATTGTTCCTGAAAACCAATGCTACCAATCCTTTAGTCTGTGGAATAGTGGAACTCTGTATCAAAGTTCCCGAAGGCGGAATGACAGAAATTGAGGTTATGGATATAACAGGAAGAAGGGTAGCAATTGTTTTAAGAAGATACCTTTCAAGAGGAACACATAATTACATATGGCATACTGATGGAATAGGTCCCGGACCTATTTTCCTCCTGCTTAAACACCCTTCTGGTGTATCTTCCCAAAAGATTGTGATACTGAGGTAAACTTAAGAGATTAATAGATTATCTTTCTTAAGCATTGATCCATTATAGCTTAAGCCTGTCTTGAACTGTAGTATTTCAGATTAATCTGATTCTGAAATATTATCGCTTTTATTTTCTACCCACTGGCATTATATATAAAGGAGCTTCTTCATCCGGCATATTTAAGATATTTTTCAGTCTATCATCATAAAAGGCTCCAACGACTACTGTGCCAAGGTCTAGGACAGTTGCCTGTAAATATACATTTTGAGCAGCATGACCGACCTCCATATGGACATATCTTTCGCCTCTTTCTCCATACTTTTGGGTGGTCCTTTGGTAAACTGCGGAAAATACTATGTCAATTGAACCATTTTTAACACAGGTTTGCCCTAAAGCAGCATTAAATATTTCAGATATTATGTCTCCTTCTTTAACCTTTATGAGTTCATGCGCATGAGGTTTATATTTATAGAGCCCGGGTGTGAGATCCTCCACGTTTCCTACAGCGAGATAAACCACAAGGGGATAAAGGGCTCCTGCGGAGGGGGCAGTTCTGAATCCTCTCTCGTCTGTAATTCCCTGTGCTGCCCAGAGTAGTTGCGAAACCTCGTCAAGATTTAAGGACTCATTTTTATATCTCCTTATTGACCTTCTCTTAAATAAAGCCTTTTCTACAGAAATGGGACCGTCATAATTCGCTTTGGGAAGTTTTATTCTTTCTATTGACACAGTTTCCTCCATTCTCCCTGATCCCCGTAACAGAAATGGGAAAACAATTATAAAACAGGTTAACGGAATCAGGATTATGTGGTTTAGTTTTTTCACTTATTACCTCCTTTGATTTATTTTACATACCTATTCGGAAATTTTTTATCTTTTATTATCTTATAGTTATTAATTAATACAGGAATAAATTTAGTCAAGGTATACTACTGTAAATACTTAGCACGTCTAACTACCTTCCTGTTGTACTTTCATACACTTATCAACCTATCTATTTATATACACTTCACTCTTGACTTTGCTGGTTCTGCCCTAAGTGGAATCGGGTTGACATAGTGTAGAGATATGAATATTATAAAAGGTATAGTTTTTTCTTAAATTCGAGATTATAGGCAATGATGGCGTGTTTGAATGAAAGAATTGAAAGAAGATTTATTAATATAGGAGAGGAGGCTTAACAATCATTCTAGAGGGATATATAAAATATGAAGGATAAAGATAAGGCAGAAGAGCAACTACTCAGGCATACACTAAAAGAAGCAATTGATATTTTGCCTCTTGGAATAACTATCAGGGATATTGATGGAAAGATTCTCTATACCAACCCCGCTGAAGCAGTTATGCACGGATATAAGGTAGAAGAGTTAGTGGGAAAGGAATCAAAGATCCTGGGTCCTCGCGAAAAATGGAGTTCAATGACCATTGAGCAATTTAAAAAAATTGATGCCTGGAAGCGCGAAAGTTTGAATAAAAGGAAAGATGGGACCATGTTCCCGGTCCAGTTGATATCCTATGTTATTAAAGACGAAGAAGGGAGTCCCATAGGTTTGGTTACCAGTTGTGAGGACATAACAGAGAGAAAACAAGCAGAAAAGGCACTCCAGGAAAGCGAGAAGAAGTACCGTATCCTGGTAGAGGAAAGCCACGATGCAATATACATTTACAGAGACAATGCGTTCCTGTTTGTAAATGAGAGGTTCTGTGAAATAACGGGTTACAATAAGGAAGGACTCTACCAGATGAATATGTTGGAGTTGGTTTACTCTTTGGATGGAGATGTAGTAAGGGATATAACTGGTAGTAAAATAGAGGGTGAATTTTCCCCTAAGACGTATGAGGCGAGGTTCTTGAGAAAACATGGAGAGATAAGATATTGTGAGATTTCCGTAAATCAAATTACATATAGAGGGGAACCTGCTGTAATGGGCGCAGTAAGGGACATAACTGAATATAAGGAGATGGAGAAGGAACTCCGGAGAGCCGAGAAACTCGAGTCATTAGGCATTCTTGCCGGTGGTATTGCCCATGACTTCAATAATATTCTAACAGGCATTATGGGTGATATCTACCTTGCAAAGATGGAGTTGGACCCCAAATCTGAAGCGTATAAAATATTAGAAGAAGCTGAGACTGCATCTCACGGGGCTAAGGGATTGACTCAGCAACTCCTTACTTTTTCAAGGGGTGGAGAACCTGTAAGGGAAAAGTCTTCTATCCCTGATTTGATAAAAGAGTCAGTAGAGTTTTCATTAAGGGGGTCTAACGTAAGGTGTGAATTTTCTGTTCCCGATACTCTCTGGATGTTAAATGTTGATAAGGGGCAGATAAGCCAGGTGATAAACAACATTGTCATAAATGCTGATCAGGCAATGCCTGAGGGCGGTATAATAAAGGTAGGAGCAGAAAACATAATAATTAAAGAAGATGATGTTCTTTCTTTGGATGAAGGTAGATATGTAAAGATAACGGTAGAGGATAAAGGTATAGGTATTTCCAAGGAGCATCTTTCAAAGATATTTGATCCATATTTCAGCACAAAACAGAGTGGTAGCGGACTTGGTCTTGCCACTGCGTATTCTATCATTGAGAAGCATGGTGGGTATATTACAGCGGAGTCAGAGGTTGGAGTCGGTAGTACTTTTTATGTTTATTTGCCAGCGTTAAAAGAAAAGCTGGAGGAGGAGGAAGTAGAGAGAGGTGAAATAATTGCCAGGGAAGCGAAGGTGCTATTGATGGATGACGAAGAGGTAATAAGGAAGGTTGTGGGTAGGATGTTAAAGAGACTGGGGTGTGAGGTTGAGTATGCGAGCCGCGGAGAGGAAGCTATTGATAAATATAAAGGGGCCTTAAAGTCTGGAGATGCCTTTGATGTGGTTATAATGGACTTGACTGTTCCAGGGTATATGGGGGGTAAAGAAGCCATAGGCAAGTTTATAAAGATTGACCCTGAAGTAAAAGCGATAGTTTCCAGCGGATACTCCAATGATCCTGTAATGGCTAATTACAAGAAGTATGGATTCAGTGGTGTAGTAACAAAACCATATGACACTAAAGAACTTGCTCAGGCTTTGCGGAAGGTGTTGAAGAAAAAAAAGAAGGGTAATTAATCTACTTAAATCGCAGCCAATTATTTCAAAAATTAGGTTTGCGTCCTTAGAAATATAATTGTTCTATCATGTTCTCTTTTGTATTAGGATACCGGTAATTATTAAGATTAAGCCCAATATCGTTGAAAATAATATTCTCTCTTTGACAATGAAATGAATGAGAATGAGAGATAAAAATGGGGATAAATAAATCAGGTTGCTTATTTTTACAGTAGTTCTGGACAGTCTCAGGGCTTTAAGCCATAATACAAAAGCGATGCCCATCTCAAAAAGACCCACATAGGCTGCCCCGAGAAGTCCGGGGAGAAGGGGGATGGTTAACCTCGAAGAAAGCACAAGATAAAACAAAATAAAGATAAGCCCGAAAGAAAAATTCAGGAATAATTTCACAACTTCATCCCGCCTGTCCTTAATATTAAAGATCCAGAACAAGGACCAGACAACAGTACTACTCAATGCCAGCAAGACTCCAAACGGGTTTGTAAATCTGAGGGAGAGAATATTACCCTGCGTTGCAATTATCAAAACCCCGATGAAACTGATAAAGATTGCAAGGATGTGTATTGGTCTTATTTTCTGTTTCAGTAAAGGGATTGAAAGCAAGGAAAGAACTATTGGCCATAAATAATTTAGTGATAGAGCTTCCTGCGCTGGAAGTATGGAGTAGGCTTTGAATAAAAGAACATAGTAAAGGAAAGGGTTTAAAAATCCAAGGATTGCAGAATGTAGATAATCCTTTCTTGAAAAACCTTTAAGCAAAGTGATTTTTTTCTGAAAGGATAGGATAAAAAATAGAGCAATAATTGAAACGATTGAGGCATAGAACAGGAGATGAAGAAAATCCATATAATGTAATGTTATTTTAAAGGCAGAGGCAACTGTTGACCAAAATAATACAGCGATAAGTGCATAGGTATAAGCAAGTTTTTGATTTTTCATTTTGAAAATCCTTTAATCTATATAAGATTAAAGAATCTCTGGAAAAGTCAATGATAATTATTCTGCAGGATCCACTTTTTGAATTTCCCACAAAGGGAAGTCAGCCTTAGAGTTTACATAGAGGACACATGAAAACTTATGAGTTATTGTCGGTGTGCGTTTATTACTTGACACAACAGTGTAGGCAGGTAAAATATTATCATGCAAGTGAAAAGTATTGACTTCCTTCTGACCTTCAAATGCCCCTCAAAATGTAAGCATTGTAGCTATAGAGCCGGACCCGAAAGAACGGGATTTATGAGTTTGAGAGATGCAGAAAGATGGTTAACTGAACTATTAAATACACAACCTCTCAAATCTTTTACTGTGCATGGAGGCGAACCTTTTCTTTACTTTAAGGTTCTGAAAGGCATCTTTAGAAAGGCAAAGGAGTTGGGAGCTCAAGAGAGATGGGTTATAACAAATGGATATTGGGCAAAGGATTTTAAAATTGCCGAGAAGTATCTTAACGAATTAAAAGAGGCAGGTCTCTTGGGTATAACATTCAGTGTGGATACCTTTCATCAGGAATATATACCTCTGGAAGCTGTAAGAACTGGAATAGAAGCTGCAGTCCAGATTGGTTTTGAAAAGGTGGCTGTAGACAGTTACTTCTTAGGATGCGAGGATTCGGACAATGAATATGATATTTCGACTGAGAATGCAATTAGTGGTTTAAAAGGATTATCTGACGTTCAATTCTCGAGATTTAAAGCTACCTTTGAAGGAAGAGCTGCAGAGCTTATAGCAGATGATACGGAAATAGAAAATAAGGTACCGACAGGTAAATGCCAATTCCCCTTCTGGTTGGGGGGCGACCTTAAAAATCCCGAAGGAATAGAGATTGACTTTGAAGGAAATGTTACGCTTTGTCCGGGTATCTCTATTGGCAACGCTAAAAGTAAATCTTTGGTTGATATTCTTAAAGGTTATGATTATCGTAATCATCCCATAATAAAAATTCTTGCAGAAGAAGGTCCGATAGGACTCATGGATTTAGCAAGAGAAAAAGGCTACGAAAGAGAACGAAAGTATATAAATGAGTGTCATCTATGCTATGAAATGAGGAAATTCCTCTATCTATATTATTCTCAATATTTAAAACCCGCAAGTTGTTACTCAGGATAAATTTGGGTATATAGAAATTTTATATAATAAGATTCTATAAAGAAAGCCAGAGGGTGAAATATCTCTTTAGTCCTGGATAGTCTCTATCATAGTATGAATACCCGAAGTTTGTAATATATTCCTCGCTAAGGATATTTTCAATCCCAGTCCCTATTGTAAGTACACCAATTTTCTTTTCCAATGAAACATCTACGATTAAACAAGGCCCCTCTTCTTTCCATTCTCCGGGATAGTCAAACCATTTCTTCATTCTTCCAATTCCTCTACCTGAGATTTCAAAGTTAACGGGACCCTCATATCGAAGGACACCAGAGATGGAATGTCTTGGCTGATACTGAAGATCTCTCTTTAAAGTATCAAGGTCATCATATCCATCCAGATAGGAATAATTGAGAGAATAGGAGAGTTCTTCGTACTTTCCCTTATATCCAATATCAATACCGTAGATTCGGGATTTATAGATGTTATGGGGTCTCCAATCCGGGCCGTACCCTATTCTATCCTTCACATCTTCTATATGTCCAGAAAGTGAAAATCCTGCTCTAACTACACCTGCATTTAGTCCAGTTGAGTATTCGGGTTGGAGGCTATCATTTGAGTAAAACGGCCAATACAGATCGTTTAATGTTGGGGCGCGGAAGGCAGAACCAAAAGAGATATATCCCTCGATTGGTCCATTGTAACGAGCACCAATAGTTACAGAAGGATGGAATCCAAAACTTCTATACCAGTCCAGACGAGTGGAACCAAATAGGTTTATTCCATTAAATTCATAGGAACTTGATATGGACCCACCCGCATTTATCTCACCCGCATACCAGGAGGTGGCATCTCCGGAGGATTTAAATTGATGCATAGTAATCGTATCCCCTTCAAGGTGTAAGGATAAAGTTATACCCTTATAGAGTATCTTCCCGTTTAGTTCCCCCACGAGAGTTGTATATTTATCATGAGTAAAATAATCACTGTAGCGGCTCTCTGGTTCCATTAACTCCCATCTAATAGAAGGAGATATCAGTATGCCGATATCCTCAATTCCCAATATCTTATGATACGATAAATCGATGAATTTAGTTATCTGTTTATCATACAGATTAGTTACATTAGAGTCCCCGAATTCTGGAACCACACCAGAAGGTGGAATCGGTCCCGGCAATCCAACAGTCCTGTAGGTGCCGAGGAGATTAAAACCTTTCCAGGATAGTGATGTAGAATACCTCTCATAATCCGTATTACTCCTTTCACCTTTTCCTTTATCGAGATGTAGGAACCCTGTAATATCGAATTTCTTGCCCCCTATGTTTGCGGAAAGCCCTGGTAGTGAGTTACCCTTAATTTTTATGTGTCCATTGTTGCTCTCAGTTATGAAATTAATTATTCCACCCACGGCGTTAGAGCCCAGGAAAACCGATGAAGGACCTTTTATGACCTCAATCTTTTTAACAAAATTTAGGGGGATAGTGGAAAGATCAAACCCTCCCGTTCGTGGATCACTTATGCGATGACCGTTGAGAAGTATAAGTGTGTGGCTTGGTGTCATACCGCTGGTGACAACCTGAGTCAGCCCTCCTGGTGACCCGTATTCTTTAATCTTGACTCCTGCTTTCTTTTCCAATAATTCCCCCAGATTTGAGATAGTCAAGGTTTTATCTACACTGATAGTCTCTATACGGTAGGGTAGGTCTTTGAATCGTTTTGCAGTTATTGTAATGCCTGACGATTCCCACTGCGTGATAGCAAGTAAAAACAATAACATATTACCTCCTTTATTTTTCCCACAGAGAAGAAGAGTAGACTGCTAAGGTTTCAAGGTTTCGAGAATTCAAGGGTTTGGGTATTTTTTCTCGACCCCTCAAGTTATGTTTTCTCTCTGTGTCCTCTGCCTGCCCCGTAGGAAGGAACCGACCGTACTGGGGTGTCTCTGTGGCAAATCATGAAGTTCTCTTCTTTAAATGTTTAACAATTGGAAATAAAATAAAACCATAGATTAGACTCTGAGTCCATATATGCCATAGTACAAAGGGAAGTCCCACAATAAGATAGGCAAGGAATGTATTCTTTGTTGGGAAGAATATCCACCCTACAGATGTTGTAAGGATATCATATATAAAGGTTATGAAGATACCAAGGAGTATGAGAATATAAACTCTATTCCAATTCTTTCGCTTATAAATTCCTCCCATAAATCCAGCAAATATCCCTCCTAACATTTGAGACACCAGGAGTGGTAGGGGTGATGGTCCCATGGGATTCGCAAACCCAAAAACGAGAAAGCTAAGTGCTCCTACTAACATGCCAGCACTACCCCCGAGGAGGACACCTGATAAGAAAATGGTAGAAGTAACCAGCTCAAGGTTGGGGACAAAAGAGAGTATATAACCCAGCGCGATTGCTAAGGCAGTAAATATGGCAATCCTTGATATTAATTTAATGCTCTTCATATAATTTCCCAAAACAAAAAAGGCTACCAGGGGGCAGCCATAATTAAATTCTTCCTCCCCTCGGAGTACTCCTAGGTAGCAGGTCTCCTGGCTTATGGCTTTCCTACTCATCGCGCCTTCCCACCGAATTGGCAGTGGCTAATTGCGACTTTCGTTGCCAAATACAGTAGCGGGGCTGCAACGGATTCTAACCGTTTTCCCTTAACTACCCACTATATTATTCATAGGTTAAAGGTTTTCCCCGCGGTGTCAAGGGGGATTCTGTTATTTATGATTACTATAAAATAAGAACATTTATTTTAGTGATGATATGTGACATATTGCATTGTAATAACAGAGAAAGGCTGAATCTGTGATAACAATTATAAAATCTTAAGCAAACAAGAGGATTTTAATCTGTTATCTCCAAGAAGACATCCATTTCACCCCGCGATAATCGAGGCTGGAAAGCTTCTCCCACATAATTAGTCCAGCGTCAAGAATCAAGGGGACAGGATTCCAAATCAACGACTCAACGACTCAACTACTCGACCATTTAACTATATCACTCTATGGTTATAAAATCTATCTTTAACCGTGAGTTTGCCGTGGCTAATCTTTGGTGGTGTGTGTTTTTTATTCATATCTATCTGCGTTCATCTGCGTGTATCTGCGGTTTCGTTTGACTTTGAACATTGGACATTGGACAAGCAACTCTGTGTCTCTGTGGCAAGATACTCTTACCAGGGAGGATTTTTGAGGATGTCACCCAGGAGATAGAAGGAGCCGGTTACCAGAATGACGTCATCTACAGTTGCATCAGATATTGCACCCCTTAGAGCCTTTATTGGATTTTCTTTTATATCTGCTATTTCTATACCTACTTCTTTTGAGTTATTTATTATTTCTTCTATTTTTATAGTCCTTGGGTATAATATAGTTGTTGGATATATCTTTTTCACTATTGGTTTTATCTCACAAAGCATTCCTCCAACATCTTTATTGGAAAGGCATGAGAATACGAGCAGGACAGGTCTGTTGAAAACGTCCAGAATTGCTTGTTTTAGAACCTTGATAGAAGCTACATTGTGGGCACCATCAAGAACAATATAAGGCTTTTTCCGGACTATCTGAAATCGTCCAGGGATAGTGAATTGAGAGAGGGCTTTATTTATTTTCTCAATCTCAATCGGTATTCCCGCTTCCCCGCAAGCTGAGATTGCTACGGTTGCATTTAAGGCCTGATGTCTACCAATGAGACCCATTTGTATTTTATCATCATTCAGTTTAAATATGGTTCCTTCCTTAGAGACAGAAATAACCTCGTAGTCTTTGATGAATTTGATATTACCATAGGCTTTCCTTTTAAGGACAGTTTCAACCGCTGGTAATTGTGGAGCTGAGATATTGATTCCATTCTCTTTAAGGATTCCTGCTTTCTCAACTGCAATTTCCTCTACCGTTTCCCCAAGGATCTTCTGATGATCTATACTTATGGGTGTGATGATAGATACTTCGGGCTCAAATACATTCGTAGCGTCCAGTCTTCCGCCCAATCCCACTTCAAAGATGGAGTAGTCCACTCCCTTTCTTTTAAAGAGGAGGAAAGCACATGCTGTTAGTGTTTCAAATACACTTATCTTTTGCTTAACCATTGATAATTCTTCTATCAGGGAAGCAAATCTCTCTTTGGAGATAAGCTTCCCATTTATCTTTATTCGCTCTCTATAGCTAGTAAGATGAGGAGATGTATAGAGACCCGTAGAATAGCCCGCTACCCTGCATATCTCATCTATTAGATGTGCAGTAGAGCCTTTTCCTTTAGTTCCTGCGATAAGAAACCCCTTAAGACTTTTATGGGGATTACCTATGTCTATTAGGAATCTACGAAAATGATCTAACGACTCAGGGTATTTTACCCTTTGGGATTTTTCTCTGTCGATAAGGGAATTGAGATATTTCTCAGCCTGTGAGAAATTCATCCAATATCTACTGGTTATGCGTTGAGTGTAAGGAGAAACTTTTTCTTTGCATGAATGTAAGTAGCCTTTTTATTGTCAAGTGGCCCTTGAATCTCTTCCGCTTGGCGTCTTGAGCACTCGAACTTTCCTTATGTTCAGAGGTTTACTCACCCAATAATATCCGCTCCTTCATTTCTGCTACTGCCCTCTCCATCCCTACTATAATCGCTCGGGAAATAATTGCATGACCTATATTCAACTCATTTATTTCTTCTATTATTGCAATACGTCCGACATTACGGAGATTAAGTCCATGACCAGCGTGGACTTCAATGCCCCTTGCTATACCAACCTGAGCTGCCCCTTCTATTTCCTTATAGTTCGCATCACCGGGATATTCACTCCATTTTCCTGTATTCAATTCAACAGCACAGGCGCCTAGATCAGATGCCATCTCAACCATTTCCACTTCAGGTTCAATAAAGAAAGTTACCATTATTCCTGATTTTTTTAGTTTCGTGGTGGCCTTCTCGATTTCCCCGGGAACGGTTTTCAGGTTTAGACCTCCTTCAGTGGTTATTTCCTCTTCCCTTTCGGGAACAAGACAGACCCAATCTGGTTTAATGTCCAGGAGCATTGACTGAATTTCCTTATCAAGAGATGCCTCGACATTCAAGTGGGTCTTAACAACCTCCCTTAAGATTCTGATATCTCTCTCCTTTATATGTCTCCTACCTATCCGTAGATGGGCAGTTATGCCATCGGCTCCTGCAGACTCTGCAAGAAGAGCTGCCTCTACGGGGTCGGGATACCTCATCCCCCTTGCTTCTCTTATAGTTCCAACATGGTCTATATTAACTCCCAGTCTCATCAGTATACAACCTCCTGTCTGTTTCTCTAAGCCTTTTAATAAGTGTCTTAACCAAGAGCCCTACCATAGGTTCTTCTTCTAATTTCTCCTGTAGTTTATTTGATTCGAGTACAGAAACCACGGTATTCTCGATAGTCTCTGCTGTTGCGCTCCGTGGTTGCCTATCCAGAACTCCCATTTCTCCAACGAAATCCCCTGCTTTAAGGTCGGCAACCCATTTACCCTTCTTATTGATTCTCACCCGCCCTTCCCTTATTAAAAATATCTCTTTCGAAATATCTCCCTCTTTGAACAGAACATCGCCGACTTTGAAACGTCTGGTCTTGCTCATTACCTTCTCCTGGAAGGACTCCTCTTTTCCCACTCAACAACAATTGGAGCCACAATAAAGATAGATGAGTAGGTACCTATAACGACACCTATGAGTAAAGTAAAGGAAAATCCGTGGAGGGTTCTTCCGCCAAGGAAATAGATAGAAAAGAGCACAAAGAGTGTTGTAATGGAAGTAATTATTGTTCTTGCGAGTGTGTCATTAATGGACGTATTGATTATCTCTTCGTATGGTTTACCCCGGAGGAGTTTTACGTTTTCTCTTATCCTATCGGATATAACGATTGAGTCGTTAATCGAATATCCGAGGATTGTAAGAAGACCAGCGATTATTGGAATATTGAACTCAACGTTCGCGATTGAGAGTAATCCGGCTGTGACTAAGAGGTCATGGAGAAGAGCAACCACTGCAGCAACGCTGAAGCGGAAGGTAAACCTGATAGAAACATAGATAAGTATACCAATCATTCCAAGGAGTAGGACCCAGGATGCCTTCATCTGAAGTCCCTTACTTATAGCTGGACCAACCAGTTCCTCCCTTGGGAAGTCAATCTTATTATCCTGGAATTGCTCTCTTAATTTTTCTTTCAGGTTCTCGACAGAGAACCCTTCAGTTTCCCTGAGTTTTACCAGGAATAACTCCTTGCCTTTGTATTTCTGTATTGATGCTCTTCCGTATCCGGTTGACGAGAGAGCTGCTCTCATTTGCTCTGAGGAAACTGGCTTTTCTTCGAATGCGACTTCAAGAAGATATCCACCAGTGAAGTCAACGCCGTATTTGGGACCTTTATGAGCAGCAATGGAAACAAGCCCTGCTAAGATTATGATACCAGAGAATGCGAAAGCTATCTTTCGTGCTCCTATGAAGTCGTATTTTGGATTCTTGAATATCTGGAACATCGGTAGTGCTTTTAATCCCTTGAATGTCCAGTACTCAAATATGTTACGTGTGATGAATATGGCAGTAAAGAAACTGGCTGCAAGACCAATAGAAAGAGTGATTGCAAATCCTTTTATCGCACCGGTTCCAAAATAGAAAAGGATTATCGCAGCAATGAACGTTGTTGCATTTGCATCCAGTATTGTAGTGAGCACTCTCTCGTATCCACTTACTATTGCCGTCCGTATAGTTTTTCCTGAAGCAAGTTCCTCCCTTATTCTCTCAAAGATCAGAACATTTGCGTCTATAGCAGCCCCCACTGTTAGAACTATTCCGGCAATACCAGGCATGGTTAGAGTTGCCCTTAACCCCGAAAGAACGGCTAATAGGAAGACGAGGTTGAGAATTAGGGCAAAGATGGCTACCGCACCTGCTTTACGATAATATATAGCGATGAAGAGGAAAACTATAATTCCGGCTAGTATGAAAGCCCTCGTGCCTGCTCTTATAGAATCGGCCCCCAGAGCAGGTCCAATAGAACGCTCTTCAATTATTTTAAGCGGTGCAGGTAGAGCACCTGCTTTGAGGATGATCGCCAATGTTTTTGCTTCCTCCATAGGGGAATTGCCGAGGGTGATAACGGAACTTCCATTGGGTATCCTTTCCTGAACTACAGGGGCGGATTTGACTACACCGTCAAGCACTATTGCTATCCTCTTTCCTATATGTGCTCCAGTAATCTGTGCCCACTCTGCCCTTGCTACCCTTGTCATTGTGAGGTCCACTCTGACACCTATGGGGTTGTTACGTGTTCCTATTCCTGGTGTTGCATCAAGGATTGAACTTCCCGTAAGAAGGGGTTTTTCTTTCAATAGGTACAGAGGATAATACTTATAACCCTCCTGAATCACTTCTTCCCCCCACTGGAAGGCGTATCCATACGGGATACGTTTCTTCACTTCAGGGATTTGCAGGAGTGAATCAATATAAGGCTGATAAGAAGAAATAATTCCATAGATATTTACAGATGGTCCTATAAAATAGCTGAAAAGGTTAAAAGTATCACCCTTAATTTCTCTCAGGGTTTCGTTGATATTGTTAAGAGTATTCTGTAATATAGCAGGTTCTGCCACTGATTTGAACTCCAGAAGTGCCGTTTTCCCTATAAGTTCACGCGCTTTATCCCTATCTACTATACCTGGCAGTTGGATCATTATACGATCCTTTCCCTGTTTCCTTATATCTGGTTCAGATACTCCAAACTGGTCAATTCTGTTGCGAATAATCTGAAGTGCACGATCTGCTGCGCCCGCTATTTCTTCTTCCTTAAGTTTAGATTTATCTACTTCCAGAACCATGTGCATACCACCCTGCAGGTCAAGCCCAAGGTGGAGTGCTCTGGATTCAATTGCTCCTAACTTCTCAGGCGATATGCGGGCCATTTCTTCTTTATCAAGAGAGAAGTACACCCATGAATAATGCAACTGCCAGATTGCAATAGCAATTACTACTAAAATAAATAACCATCTCCATTTTAAGTTTTTCATTAACAACCTCCTAAGGACTAATTATCTGTCAGGCAAAGATTTCTTCTCCGGCGGCAATTATCTCATTTAAGGCATCCTTAAAGTAATTCTTCTCTTTTAATATATCTTCTCCCACCTGTTTCTTGTAGAATTTCCAGGACCTTTTTATTTCATCTCGAAGGAGTTCTACAAGATTCCCTTCTTTTCTACCTCTTCTGACGTCTTCTTGATGATAAAGCAGGATATCTTTGGTGAGTGATCGGGCAAGCCTTCTGGCCTTCTGATGTTCTTTCTTCTTTTCTTCACTCCAGGACTCAGGTAGAGGGGGTGCCGTTGTCTCGGGCCCTACTGTTCTCTTTTCCTGTAAAGTTCTTAAGAATATCTCTTTTGCTTCGGTTGTAGTGGGCTCTGCTGTAACACTTTCTTTTTCTTCTGCTTCCACTGCTTTCTCCCTGGTGGATTCAGTTGGAATTTCCCCAAGTGAAGTTCCGGTAGAAATTTCTTCAAATGAGGGCTCACGCGTCTTTTCTTCTTCTACTGGGATAAGTTCTATATCAAGTGGTTTTCTGTAAATAGTAAAAATGTTAGAGCAATTTGGGCAACGGACCGGTCCCCCCCCCACCGGGATGTCGTAATCGTTAACTCTATATTTCTTCTTACACTTGGGGCACTCACTAATCATCTCTTCCTCCCTTTTTTTTATATCTAATAAGAAAGGCCCAAAAGGTCAAGGGGTTATCTTTTTACTACGCCAATTGTTCCTTATTTTATCAAGGAGAGCCAGTGTCTTTTCAGGGTATTTGGCTGGTAATATTTCGAAAATTATATATCCATCAAACTCGTTCGTAAACTCCATAATTGGTATCCAGTTGATTTTTCCTTCGAAGGGTATGAGGTGGTCATCATTACCCTCCATATTAGAATCGGATAGATGAAAATGCCTTATGCTACTCCCCAGTAATTTCAGGAATTCTTCTATACGGTTAACCTCTGCCGCTGCGTGTGATGTATCGAGACATATAGAAAGGTCAAATTTTGCCGCGAGATACATGAGTGTTTTTGGTTCTGAGCCAAAATAACCTGGGAAAGTATTTTCAAGGATCGGATTTATTTTCCATTCGTGTGAGAATTCTACTATCTCTTTTAAACTCTTTTCAGCCTGGTTCAGCGAGCCATCTTTATAACCTGGATGTACGATAACTATTGGAACTTTAAGATGTTCTGCAACAAGTATGGTTTTCTCTACTTCCCGGACAGATTTCATTCTCGTCCATTCTTCAGAGCATGCAATATCAACCCACCCGGGAGGATGAAGAGAAGAAGCTTTGATTTGGTTTCTTCGGAGACTCTTTTGTATTTCCTTTATATCCTTTCCATCCTCATATTTAAAATGGCCAGGGTCACATCTTATCTCAACCCACTTAAAGGGACTTTTTCCTATAGCGTTGAGGGCTTCGTATATACTTCTATCCTTTGTTATTGTAGTTGAAACACCAAAATTAATCATTTGACGGATAATATAGATGTTTTTCCTGTTTGCAAGGGGATTTTAACGTTTCGATTGATTGAAAAATGAAAATAAGGACATTTGTCAGGTTAGCTCTATTATATGAACCAATAAGGTCTGGCGAATATAGCTTTGTCTTTTTTCGAACTTTCCAAATAAAGCAAAAAGTACTTGTCATTGCGAGCTCCACTTCCTGCTCGAGTTAAGTGAAGCAATCTCATAGTGGAGTTGGGGACTGCTTCGCATAAGACTGGTAAGAAGAGAAGGGCAGACATGTCTTGCCCCTACATGCAATGACATTTCTTTCACATTAAACCCTATTATAGCAAATATAGCAAACTGCGGCGCAGGACAACCCTAATAGGACAAATGTCCTAATTGTAAATTACAAAATGACCGAAGACTAAGAGCGGTAGCTTTTCGATTTTTGGCTTATTACTTTTAAACGGGGGTTGACATCGAAATTATTATTTCTATTATTGAAAAATGAAGAGGATTTATTTACTTATACCAGTTTTATTCCTTACTCTCACTTCCTGTAGTAAAAAAGCCATATATGTTTCTGCTTCTATTGGTAAATATCCTGATATAAATCGCTTCTGGGCCTTGATACAGTACGTGGACTATCGGACTGTAGAGGATGCCAAAGTGATCCTTGATAGCACCACTACTATTAGATTTGACAGGACAATGGGTGGTTATTACAAGGAAGGGATGATATGGTTGACTTATGATTCCAAGCATACAATCCAGATAGAGGTGGATGACTATGAGGATATCTTCGGAACAGTAGAGACTCCTTCGGCTTTCAGCCTCCAAATGGAAAGTTCTATCCATGAAGGAGATTCATTGATTATCGAATGGACCCATGCTGATTCCATGGAGACTTCACCTGATCAGTGGCGGATGCTTGTAGTGGAAGGCCAGGACACCTTATCTCATCTGGGTTTTGCCAGAACCGAGAATAGATATAAAATTCCTTCCGGGATCATACACAATGACATAGATGTAACACTTGATGCAATTAGATTTGGGGAATTATCTCGGGTCTATAGTAATTCAGTTTTTGCGGGGATAGTACAGAGGAAGAGAACCGTTACTGTGAATTAACAACCTTTGCTAACTTTATTTCCAACTCATTTTTGAGAGTTTCTAAATCACACTTGGTAGTAAAACCAGATGCTGTTTTATGACCACCGCCGCCA
>Ga0307422_1000183_pt1 | contig 37022 bp, 18 predicted proteins | sample SalMarWE160290MG_FD_202153 | JGI IMG/M metagenome (GOLD analysis project Ga0307422, IMG submission 202153) | Salt marsh sediment microbial communities from the Plum Island Ecosystem LTER, Massachusetts, United States - WE1602-90 | ecosystem: Environmental > Aquatic > Marine > Intertidal zone >...
GCCAAAAACCAGAACAAGACTCCGGATTAATCTGATCCTATGAAAAATCTCCAATTGCATTTTATTAAAGTTCGTTCTCCTTCATAACAGTTCGTTTAGGGTTCTCCTTGCGGCTTTGCGGCTTCGCGTGATTATTTTTCACGCAAAGGCGCCAAGACGCAAAGATTTGTTTATAAATGATTCACTATCCGGGTAATTCCATCCGTAATTAATTTCTCTTTGAAACAGGTATTCACAACTAATTTTTCAATTTCGTTCTCCTTGCGGTTTTGCAGCTTCGCGAGAAAAAAACGCTCGCCGGAAATTCCTCACTTCACTTCAAACTGAAAATACAAGGTGCCGGTTTTAACCCCCTGCACATACTGAGGCTTTGACGAAGGTCCGATCAGATCGGTGGCATTCACCTTATTGCGTACTGCCGGGATAACCTCCAGTATGGAAATACCGGATTCAGGGAATGTGTAAAGCGGAGCATCACGACCATCCCGGGGAGTATAGATTCCCAGGAAGGAATCGTACCCTTCCGTAGCCAGGGTGATGCTGCCTTCGGTTGTTTCCAGCTTCACCCAGCACCAGTTCCCGAAATAGCCTTTAAATTCCGGATAGATAAACGTTTCCCCCGGAACCGGATCGTTGTACTCATTTTCCCAAATATCGATATGGGTTCCGTGAAGCCTGTTCTGCCAGACACGGTAGGGCCCCTCTCCCAACCAGCGTTTGGATCGTACATACTCTTCAGGATAGTCGAACTCTATTCCCATTAATTCGACCACTCCGTCGTACCGGTAGGAATATTCCAGTTTAATCTCTCCATGGGGATCCATGATCCATCTTGTTTTTTTCAGGGGACCGAAATAGGTAGCTTCAACGATAGCCTTTCCTTCCTTTATTTCCGACACAAAACTCAGCAATTTTCTTTCTCCTGAAACCGTGTTGTACACCCGGTCAACTCCTTTGGGCAGGTTTTCGGCCACCCACCCGTCCAGGCTACGGTCGCCACGACGGAAAGCTACAAAACGGGGACCGTTTCCAAAGGACAATTCTTTCTCTCCTTTGGTGACTTTTTCAAGTTCACCGGTCTGGTTGCTGAAATGAAGTTTTATTTCTCCTGCTTCCACAAGGGTCTTATCTGCCTTTTTTTCAATATGCAGGGGTACCGGATTGGATCCGGGAAGAGCGGTTGACCGGCTTATATTCCATGACCAGGTCCATATTTCCCTGCCTTCAGGATCGATGGCCTTCAGATACAACACATCGGCAAGGTCCAATTCTTCGGGCAGATTTATTTTCAACGTACCTTTCTTATGGGCTACCAACGCAGGCCCTGCCATTTTTCCTTTTTTGAGTGTTTGATGTCCTGTTTTGTTCTCTTCAGGTGCATAGAAGACGCCCAGTTCCCACTCAAATGTACACTGATTCAGGTTTATAAAGTCATACCTGTTTTCAACCTCAAATTCCCCGTTAAAATCAGGTTCTATGGTCTGGTTCCGAATCCCTACCGGAGACCATATTTCCTTCACGGCAAAAAAGCTTCCTTCCTTCTCAAGATGAGGACCCAGGATACCGTCTGCGCCATGGTTGCCATCGTTATCGATCCGGCCTCTCTGATCTGTACGTACGATGCCTTCATCAGCAAAAACCCATAAGAGGCCGCCCCCGCAGCGCGGATGAATACGCATCATTTCCCAGTAATCATACAAACCGGCTCCGTGTCCTCCGTCGTATAATCCATGGAGGATCTCGGTGGGGAAAAAGATGTCTTTCCCGCGGAGGTATTCCTGGGTTTCACCATACGAACGGTAGTGCATGGTTTCCACACCGTTCAGCTCCTGTTGCGGATGAAGCACCGGCCGGTTTCCGGGATCCCATTTGGCAAAGTCATCATCCAGTTCCGTGTTCCAGCCTCCCTCATTGCCATTGTCCCAGAAAATTATGCTGGGGTGATTCACATCGCGGACCACCAGTTCACGTACCAGTTTTCTCCCTGTGCCGGTATCGTACTTGCCATGCCAGCCAGCCAGTTCATTCATTACATAGATCCCCAGCTCATCACAGGCTTCCAGAAATTCCGGATTGGGAGGGTAATGCGACATCCTGACGGTATTCATATTCATCTCTTTGATAAGCCGGGCATCCTCGTAATTCTGGTCCCTGCCCAGTGTCCTTCCGGTTTCAGGACGAAAGCTGTGGCGATTAATCCCTTTGAGGAGAATCCTTTGCCCGTTTAGGTAAAATCCATCCCCTTCCCTGATCTCAAATGTGCGGAAACCAATCCGTTCACTAATCTGATGAACCACTTCATCGCCTTTTTTCAGATATACAATCAGTTTATACAAATTGGGTGTTTCTGCAGTCCAGGTTTTTATATCGGAAAATTTCTTTTTCAAGATTACCTTGTCGCTTCCTGACGGAATTTCTTTCCACACGGTATTTTCCTTTTTATTTTTCTGAAGGTCGTAAAGTTCAGCCTCTACACTCAATCCATTCGGGCAGGCTTCCCCGGTATACACTTCAGCAAGGAAGCTCCCATCGGCTTTGGCATCTATGGCTACGCGTTCGATGAACCGGGACGGAACAGATTCCAGGAAAACCGGCCGGAAAATCCCTCCGAAATTCCAGTAGTCGGCACGTCGTTCAGCCATATTGACACTCACATTTTCCGACTCCTTGCTCACAGTAACCTCCAGGAGGTTTTTCTCTCCGAATTTTACCAGATTGGAAATGTCGTACCTGAACCGGTAAAATCCGCCCTGATGAAGGCTTCCTGCTTTCTGCCCGTTAATCAGAACGCGTGTATCGGTCATAACTCCGTCAAAAACAATCCGGATCCGTCTTCCCTGCCACTCTTCAGGAACCCTAAATTCGTATTTATAGAAACCCTGCTCGGCAGGTATTCCGGGATCGGTTTCCTTGCCGTAATAATTAACGCCGTAATTGTATTCTCCAAAACCTTCCTGTTCCCAGCACGAGGGCACATGAATTTTTGTCCAGAAGCCGCTTTTCCTGCCTGCCGAGCAGAAAAAATCCCATTCCACCGCGTCGTCCGGAACGGTTCCAGAAAGGTACATCACCTGTGTTTCAGCCTGATTAAAGGGTTTTTCAGATTGTTGGGGGAAGGCCTGAACGGCAATCAGGAACCCCAGAAAAATCAATATACTTTCTTTGAAACTCATGGTTAAAACTTTATAGATTGTGGTAATTCTCTCAGGTCTTTTTCACTTATTTTTGCCGGGAACAGGTAAAACGCATACCGGTACTTTTTTGCCGGTATCTGAAACTGTTCCAGGGGTTGAGACACCGCTGACCATGAATCGTTTCCACCCACTCCCATCTGCACCAGGTCGATATTCAGGGTAATAAAACCAGACTCATGCAATTCATTGGTGTGTTTTGCCTGATTGATGTTTTCTTCCGTATAAGGCCAGGCGCTCATGCTTAACAGGCTATCAGCAACGATGAGCATGCCATGATTCTTTTCATCGGCCAGGAACATCCAACGCACATCGGTACGGTTGCCGTTTTCCTGGGGCATCACATAAGGTTCCATAAACTGTTCGATGGAGAGAGAATAGATGCCGGCATCTGAACCCACCCTCCGGTCGATGTAGTTTTCATGCCATCCGCGGCCATACCAGGTAATATTCCGGTACGCATTGTGAATGCCACATTGCATGCCTATTTTGGGAATATGGGGTAAATGTTCATCGGCATCCAGTTCGTACAACACTTTAATCACCCCCTCACCATTTACCAGGTAACCAATTTTTACCGAAGCCCGGTCTTCAATGACCGTATAATCGCTCTCTACCCTTAACAATCCGTTTCCTGCCTCATGAACCTGCATGTTTGCATGTTGAGGGGTAGCTTCGTACCATTCTTTCAACACACGATGAGGTTTCCAGCCACGTCGGTCGTTGTCGGTCAGGGGGCGTGTAAAATGCGGCTTCAGGGGCCTGAACAGTTGTTGCCCGTTATCTGATTCATATGAAACCAGCGCTCCGTTTTCCTTGCTGAAACCGATCGTGAACCCTTGCCCGGATATGGTAATTGCTTTATCGGATTGTTGTACATGCATTTCCGGATATGTTTTTTCCTTCGGGCTGAATTCCGGAATTGGAACCAGGGATAGCTGATTCGAAGCTACTTCATACCCTGCAGGAGCCCAGGTTGTTTCGTTTTTTAAAACAAACCGCAGGGTTGCCAGGTATTCGTGATTCTCCTTCATTCCGGGAAGAAATGCTGAAAGATCAAGTATCGTATCACATCCTGCCTTTAATGACAGATCCGGCAATTGTACGTTGGATAGGGAAGATCCATCTTCGAGTACTTCGAGAAAAACACGATATCGATCCAATGAAAGCGAAGCATGGCGGTTTAGCACCCGTATTTTTGTATTTTCTGACTCTTCGCACCAAACCGGCTGAAAAATCCTTTTGCATTCGTACATTGCTGCCTTTGGTCTTCCGTCGGAAGCAACAATGCCGTTGATGCAAAAATTGGAATCGTGCATTTTTTCACCAAAATCACCTCCATAGGCATAATATTGATTCCCCTGTGGATCGGTTTTCAACAATCCCTGATCTTTGTAGTCCCAGATACAACCGCCAATAATCCTTGGTGCAGAGCGGAAGAGATCCCAGAATTCTTTCAGGTTTCCCGTGGAATTTCCCATGGAATGGGCATATTCCACAAAGATGATGGGGCGGCAATCTCCGGGCTGGTTCACCAGCTGATAAATGAATGAAACCGAAGGATAAAACCGGCTAACCATATCGACATAATAAGGGTCGACCGGATTTTGCAGGCGTCCTACATTAGGCAGGCCCGTCATATCCCTATAGCCTTCCACCCTGTGGTTGCCCTGTGCTGGTTCGTAATGCACCGGACGGGTGATGTCAAAATCATGAATCCATTCGGCCATGGCGGCATGGTTTGGCCCCCGCCCGGCTTCATTGCCAAGGCTCCAGAAAATCACACACGGATGATTCTTATCCCGAAGTACCATTCTCGTAGCCCTTTCCATGTGCGCATGGGTCCACATTGGGTCGTTGCTGAGTTTCCCGCCCAAACCATGGGTTTCAAGGTTGGCCTCATCCATAACCAGAATTCCGTAGGCATCACACAAATCATAAAAATACGGATCGTTGGGATAATGGCTGGTCCGGATGCAATTAAAATTGAATTGTTTGATCTGCCGGACATCGTTCCGGATATCTTCCCGTGAAAGTGCTTTCCCCTTCATTGGATCGTGATCGTGCCGGTTTATGCCATACAGGTAGGTTACCTTTCCATTGAGCAGAAGTTTGCTGTCGGTTTCCCGGAATTCAATGCTTCTGAAACCCAGACGGCAGCTTTTTACCTCCGAAATATTTCCCTCGTTGTCCCTGAGACTCAAAATCAGCGTATACAGATGGGGTTCTTCATCGCTCCATTTTAAGGGATTCCGGACCGATGTTTCCAGCAATCCGAATTGAACATTGTCGAGGCGTGGATAGCTTTCATTGATAAGTTCTTCTGCCTTTATTCCCAATGGTTTTGTAAAAACCGGCTTTCCTTCCGGATCAAATAGCTGGGCTTGAAGAGCATATCCTTTCACGGTATCCCCGGTGAGGTTTTCCAGCCTGGGCCGGATACTGAGTATGGCATCGCGGTAGTCTTCATCGAGTTTTGCCTGCCAGTGGAAATCCACGATTCTGAGTTTGGGTTCTGCCAGGAGCATGACCTCACGATGCATGCCGCTCATCCTCCAATGGTCCTGATCTTCGAGATACGAACCATCGCTCCAACGGATCACCTGAAGCGATACCGTATTTTCACCTTCCTGCAAATAGGGGGTTATATTAAATTCCGAAGGCAGACAGCTATCTTCCCCATACCCGAGGAATTTACTGTTTACCCATACCTTAAAAGCAGAACTCACCCCCCCGAAATGAAGGGTCACATTCAGTTCCTTCCAGGTTTCCGGGATCGTAAATGTGCGTTGATAGGAACCTACCGGATTGTAATCATGCGGAACATAAGGTGGATTTACGGGGCGAAACGGATAAACCGCACTTTTGTAGATCGGGATATCATATCCCTGCATTTCCCAGTTTGAGGGAACCTCAATTTTTTGCCACCCTGAGACCTTCGACAGGTAAAAATCTTTCGGAGCATCCTCCGGATTGAGAGCAAGGTGGAAATTCCACTGGCCATTCAGCATTTTCACCCGGGTTGTGTTTGCCCGGTTACATGTCTGGGCGTCTTCAACGGTCTCAAACGAGTAAGCTGTTGCCCGGGCTGCTTCCCTGTTTATCCCGCACACGAGGGGATCTTCCCAGGGGGCTGTGTCATAGATATCCGGTACAGGCGGAATACCGGCAGGTTCGCCGGTAACGGTCTGTGATTCTGCCCGAAGGGCAAAAAAAATGAAGCCTGTAAGTATCAGTATGTATTTTTTTGTCATCATTGTTCAGCCATTGTGCTTCCCCAGGCAATTACAACAAAAGAGGCAATAAGAACCACCAGGGCAAAGATCAAAGTTACAAAGGTTTTTTTCGATACATTGCGCCATTCTTTCATAATTACTCCGGCAATGTAGCTAAAGAATATCAGCATCGACATGTGAAGCACCCAGCTGGCAAACTGAAAGGTACCCATTTTTACATGCGCCAGCCCATAAAAAAAGAACTGTCCGAACCATAAACAACCGGAAAGTACAGACCAGAAATAATTCTTTAATAAGCCAGAGGGTTTGAGTCCCTGGGCTCCTCCAAATTCTTTTAAGGATTTCTGTCTGATGCTTAACACCATAAACCAGATCAGGTTTACCAGAAAACACCCCGATGTGGAGACGATATATTTGGCGTTTCCCTCAAAATGCCCGGCACCTCTTTCTGCAGCCATATCTGAAACTGGCTGACCATGTTCAAGCGAGATATTGAATACGGCCGAAAGCACGCCGGCAATAAGAACCAGTATCACGCCAATCTTCATATTAAACTGAACCTTTTTCCCTTCTTTTACCAGCAGGTCTTTTTCTTTCCGGAATCCGGCCCATCCGGTTAATGCAACACCCACCACCGAGAGGGCCATTCCCCACAGTACGACCATCCCTCCCGGAGCCGTAAAATATTCAATTAATCCTCCGTACAGAATCAGAGGAACAATGGTTCCGAGCACTGCCGACATCCCGATGGCAATGGTATAGGTCAGCGAGTAACCGATGTATCGTATGGAGAAACCAAATGACATTCCGCCAAATCCGTACACGGCACCCAGGAGGAAAGCCCCCCACATCACATTCTTTGGGGCCGTTTGCAGTATTTCAAAAAAATCCGGGACCGTGAGCCATCCGATCAGGAGAGGCATGACAATCCAGGCAAACAAAGCCTGTACAAGCCAGTAGGTTTCCCACGTCCATTTTTTTACTTTCTGATAGGGCAGGTAACAGGATGAGGCAGCTATTCCTCCGATCGCATGCAGCCCTGTTCCGATTATTGGATTGGGTGTAATCATGGTAAAGTTACGAGTTTCGAGTTACGAGTTTTTCAGTATATTCAATTTACTCAGTTCATTCAGTAATTCAGTAATTCAGTAATTCAGTTCATTCAGTAATTCAGTAATTCAGTTCATGGCAGGTGAAAGATCTCTTCCATGTCGGCCCAGAATTCTTCGGGACCCGCTGAAGAAACCGGCTGCATCAAAGGTTTCACCACTCCCCACCAACGCTGGGTTTCCTCATGAGCGGCCATCTTCTCCATATCCGAATTGTAATTGTTCCCGGTATATTCAAAATAGGCAAACAAAAGATCATCCCTCACGAAAATAGAATAATTCGAAATGTTGCATTCTTTGATCTTTGCCAGCACATCCGGCCATACTGCCTGATGGTGGCGGATGTATTCCTTTGCCCCTTCAGGTTTCAGCCTGATCACTTGTCCAAACCGTTTCATAGGCTATAATTTTTCTGTTTATCATTTTGTTTCGTCTTTGCAATTCATTATCACACCTGGCTGTCTGATTTTTATTTTTCTCTTATCGCCTTAAACATCGCTTCAATATTAGCAGGTGGAATATCGGGAAGGACTGCTTCGTGGCTGGGAGAGATGATCAATCCGGTGGGAAACAATGCTTTCACTTCCTCCACCCTTTGTTTAACTGCTGAAGGAGATCCTTTGACCAGAAGGTACTGTGCATCAATTCCACCACAAAACGCTGTTTTCCCGAAAAAAAGTTTATGGATATTTTCAGCACTCATACCAGCAGCCAAAGCCTGTATCGGATGAATGATATCCGCTCCCAGTTCGATGAAGTCCCCGATAATTGGAAGAACCGAACCACATGAGTGGTACATTACTTTAAGTCCATAGCTTTTTGCCTGGCTGATCAGCTCTTTAGTCCCCGGAAAAATATACTCCCTGATCAGTTCCGGATCGATCATCAATCCGGTCTGAGACCCAAAATCATTCCCAATGAGAACGGCATCGAGGCACCCTTTTGTAGCCTCATAAAACAGCTCACCGGCTTTAAGGTAGAATGCTGTGATCCGGTCAATAACCGCCCGAAACATGTCCGGATTGACAAGCATGGTCACCAGGGCATGTTCCATTCCGAATGCCGAGCAGGCATCCTGGAAATGGGCACTCCACATAATTCCCATACGTGCATAGTCAGGATTGGCCGCTTTAGCCCGTCGTCCTGCTTCCTGACGATCGAGGTATTTTTCAGGATCGGGCCAGTTAAATTTATCGACATCCTTCGGGTCGGAATAATCCTCAAAAAATCCGGGAGCCGTTAATGTCCGGTTGTCGGGTTTATCAAGGTAACTTTTTTTGGCAAATTCAAAGGCACAGGCAATGTGGTTCGAAGGCGGATAATTGTAAGGCACTTCAATGGGGTAAATATCGTCATCAAGCAATACTTTCAGCTCATCCATAGAGCGAACCCCAAAATATTGCTTTAGTCCGGGCTCTGCTGAAGGCACCGGAAGGCCCAGCCACGATGCCGGCCGGTCGACAGGTGCATTGGACACAGTAGCCAAAAAACGATCGATATGTTTCATCTTATTGTAAATGGTTCCTTTTTTCAGCTCTTTTTCTCAAAAAATCATTCAATTTCTTATATTCTCCCCTTTCAAGGGGATCCTGCACAGCGGGAGAGGGATGAATCATTCAGTTTATTTGATCCCTGTTTCGTTTAATTTAACCTGCCCTTTCAGGGCGGGTGGTTATTTATCGTTTTATTTTCCCGGGACGTTGCCCCGGGCTGAATTAAACTGCCACTTCGTGGCGTTTTTTGTTTGTATCCTTTTAATAAAAGGGTATCCCATTGTCCTTTCCACCGCGTTATTGTCTGTTAATCCATTCCGATTTTGCCGCTGGGTCGGATTAATGTACAACATGAGCGAGTTACTCATCTGTCTAAATTTATATTTTTTTTTGGTAACTCATGGTTCTCATCGCGTCCCAATGTCTCTTTTCGATATTCTCCATCGGAATCGTTTCATTTTGTTTTTCGGGCTGAAAGCCCGGATTACTTCAACCCGGGGCAACGCCCCGGGTTGAATGACAATCCAATATTTTCGCCCTGAAAGGGCAGGTTAATATCATACCGCAGGGGTAAGCTGCCCTTTCAGGGCGGTATTCATGGCTTGTTTTATTTCATTCGTTTCATTCGTTTAATGTCCGTTAAAGAAGAAATACAATCCAACCATTACCAGGATCAGCGCGATCCAAAAAAACCAAACCTTTTTGTCGGGTTTGGGAAGATTTTCAAATTTCAGTTCGTATTTCCTGGCTGTTTTTGAGCTTTTATCCAGGACAACGATCAGCCAGGTTAAAAATGACAGAATCACAAAGATTAAAAACGACAGCAATAAAAAGTGGGGCCAGAATGTATAGGTTTCATTGGGGAACACCCACAGGTAAAAAATTCCGGTTCCGATGCTGAATAGGGTCCCGAAAGAAAGGGCAAAATTGGCTGCCTTTGTGGTGGTACGTTTCCAGAGGACGCCAAAAAGAAAAACTACCGACATGGGGGGAGCGATAAATCCCAACACCGCCTGGAATACATCAAAGAGGTTGAGTCCTTTTATATTGTCGATTGCCAGCGTCATAAAAACAGCAATGAATGCACCCACCATTGTGACGATTCGCCCGATTTTCACGATCTGTTTTTGCGTGGCATCCGGACGGTATTTTTTCACAAAGATATCCATTGTAAATACGGTGCTCAATGAATTGAGTGCTGAATCGATGGTACTCACCAGGGCAGCAATTAACACAGCCATTACCAGGCCTGTCATTCCTGCCGGGAAGAGCCGGGTCACCATGGTCATATACGCTTCATCCGGATCGGTAAGGTCAGGGAACAAAAGAAAACAGACAATTCCGGGAATGATGAACAGGGCAACATCCAGAATTTTAAGCCATCCTGTAAAGTTTGCTCCCAATTGCCCCTGGCGCAGATTTTTCGCCCCCAGCACCGATTGGACCATCGACTGGTCGGTGCACCAGAACCAAACGCCCATGATCGGATAGCCCAGTACAATGGCCAGCCACGGATAGTTGGGATCATCCATCGGGCGCAACAGGTTCCAGTAATGGGCCGGAGTGTTTTCATAGATTGACAGAAGACCTCCGGCTTTATGAACGGCCACAACAGTCAGAACCAGAGAGACGGCTATCAGCAACAACATCTGAAAAACATTGGTATACGCGATGGCTTTCAGTCCCCCGGCAATAGTGAAAAAGGCAGCAATGAGAACCAATACAATCACGGAAAGCCACATGGGCAGGTTCAGGATCTGCCCGACCAGGATGCCTCCGGCAAAAAGGGTTAAGGCCAGCCAGGAGATCAGGATGGTCACCAGACTGTACCAGGCCAGGATATTGCGGGTCGACTGCCCGAAACGTTTCCCCATAAATTCAGGGAGCGTAAGCACCCTGGCATCGAGGTAGCGGGGCGCAAAAACCACAGCCAGCAGGAAGATAAACACAAAGGCATACCAGGCAAAATTACCCGCCACAATGCCGGTGGTATATCCGATGCTGGCAGAGGCAATAAGCATCGACGGGCCCACATTGGTGCCCCACATGGTCAGCCCGATGCTTCCCCACCCCAGCGAATGGCCGGCAAGGAAAAGGTTCTCTTCGCTGTTTCGTTGTTTGATAAAACTCACCCAATAGCCTATCCCAACCAGTATAAGCAGATAGATTCCCACAACAATAAAATCGATGGGCTTCAGTAATTCATAAATCTCTTTCATATCCGGACTATCTGTATTTATCTGTTATTTTTAAGGCTTTATCAATATCCTTTTCCGACCTGAAGTGGACCAGGATATGGACCCCTTCCGCCCCGATATGATCCAGCAAGGGCTCCAATTCCTCCGGTTCCACCCAGCAGGGCATTACTGATTTCCCCTTATCCAGGATTTTTTCATACAGGCTGTACCAGCAGGGATCCCCCCCCTGAGGTTCCCCGACCCCGGGCGTCCACTGAACAGCATTCAGTTCCTCAATCTCAAGGACCGCATCCAGGTGACGGATTGCATCCACACCATCCAGGTGGTAAAGGGTATACTCAATTTTCTGACACTGCTCACGGAGATAAGGCAAAGCAAACCTTCGAAAATCATCTTCCGAGATCATCCCCGAGATATCGCTTTGCAGTTTTGAAACCTTTCCCGGAGCCCAAAGGGAGAAATAACAAAATGCCATTTCATCCCCTTCCCGAATGATCTCATAGATCCGGTCAAACACCTCAAAGTATAAATTATTGACCTGCTGAAGCTGTTGTTCCAGCATTTCAGGCTGCAGGATCATGTCCATGAGTACCTGATCGGTGCCCCGCAAACCTGCCAGGGTATCAAGCCCCTCGATCAGGTCGGGACAACCGACAAAGTATTTGCCGCCGGACCGTTTTTTGCATTCACGAAGCAGATTCAGATGAAGCTGCCACCATTGATTGGCTTCGTCCAATTTGATTGGTCCTTTGAAATCCGGGTTGTGCTTTATCCAGATGGTATCTTCCCCGCCCTTCAGGTCGGCCCCCAGGCATGCAGCCAGGGATCCGGGTCCAAGGTGGGTATTGGCAACCGGCAGGATATCGGCTTTCAGCGAACTCCCTGAAAGCTGATAATGCAGGTTCCGGGCCCGCCATGCCGGATCAAACCAGAACTGATTCCAGTCTTTTGCCTTTTCAGGTGCTTTAACTGGCTCGTGTGGAGCCCCTTCCTTTTCCAGGTGTTCCCACATGCTGATGACCAGCCCCTTGTGGTTCCACCAATCGAGGTAGTGCTTTTTCGATTCCTCCCAGTTTTCTTTCCAGGTATTCATTGGTTTACATTTCTAATCAATAGCATTGCTTTAACAAACTGCATTAGGGCTGTGGAACTCATCTTGTCCTGTTCCGTCCCGATGGATCAGGACCCTTTTCATAACTTTTTCTCCTGCCAGTACGCTTAGGTGCAATAATTTTTCTTCGCGACTTCGCGTTTTTGCGTGCTCTTACTTCCATAGGTTCTTCAAAAATTCAATGTTTTAAATATTCCTTTAAAGGAAGCATCCATCTTCAGTGATTTCACTTTCTTAAGATCCATTTCATCGGTACAACTGACCCTCAGCGGATAAACAGGAATAATGGCACCTTCCCTCACCCATACAGGCATCTCCTCCAGCGGAACGTTGCAGTTTCTCAACCATTTTTCACCTTCTGTTGTTTCCCCACTGAAAAAGTTCACCCACCTGCCTTCAGGCAGATAGACATGGCGCACCCCTTCATCATTCATTACCGGAGCCACCAGAAAATCGTTCCCGAAATAGTACTGGTCATCGATGTGCCAGCACATTTTATCTTTCGGATGATGGAACAGCAATGCCTGCAAAACCGGATAACCGGTTCGTACGGAAATTTCACTTTGTTCCAGAATATAGGGTATCAGTGCGTACCGTAGTTTCCACCATTTTCTCACAATGGCTGCGATTGTTGGATATTCATAAGGCTCCCGCTTTGAGGTTCCATGGTAGCGTATGTGGGATGAAAAAACGCCAACCTGTGTCCAGCGGACATACAATTCATCGGGGATCACAGAATTCATAAAATCCGGCACTCCGTGGAATCCCGGCACATCATGGCTCCAGAAAGCAAATCCTGACAACCCCAGGTGCAATCCTCCTTTGAGTGAACCGGCCAATCCATCCCATGAAGCTGCTGCATCGCCTCCCCAGTGAAGCGGGAAACGCTGGCATCCTGCCCATCCTGTGCGTGCCCAGATAATCCCATCACCGGTAACCTCTTTCGTAATTTCCCAGGCCGCTTTCTGGTAAAGCAATCCGTACAAATTCTTCAGCCATTCCGGCTTCATGCCATAGTATTCGGCATCCATGTGGATATCCTCGCCGAAATCGGTTTTTATACATGCCACCCCCATTTCCAGTAATTCTTTCAGAAGCCCTTTATACCACTCCACTGCCTGAGGATAGGTGAAATCAATGGTTCCTGCATAGTCGAGGGCGCTGAAATTGGAACCTCCCCGTTGGGTTGATGCTTTTGATTTGCCAATGTACCTGTTTTTAACAGCCTCAGCCAGTTGTTCTGCTTCCGCTGCAATATAGGGCATCTGCCACAGGCTCACCCGGAAACCTTTCTTTTTAAGCGTTGAAATAAAACCACGAGGGTCCGGAAACCGTTCCGGGCTGAATTTCCATTCACAAAGCCAGTCGGTCCTGAACCATCCTGTATCGATGTGGATCACATCGCAGGGAAAATCTTCCTTTCGTAACCTGTCACAGATTCCTTTCACCTCTTCAGCTGAGAAATAGGTCATCCGGCTCATCCAGGTTCCAAAGCTCCACAACGGAGGCATGGAGGGGAATCCCGTAACCTGACGATACAAATACAAGATCTCTTCGGGTGAATCACCGCCAAACAGGAATACATCCATGCCCGGCTCTTCAGTCATCAGCTGCACCGACCGGCTTGAATGATCGGCTAATGAGAATTTTGAAAATGCCGAAGCGTGTAAAAACAATCCGTAGTTCCGGCTCGACAGGTAAAAAGGTATGTTTTTATAGGCCCGCCTGTTATTGACGCCCTGGGCATCCTGGTTATTCAACTGACAGGTTTTTCCGGAAAGATCCATCTTCGAGAAGCGTTCCCCGGTACCGACAAACACCTCATCCGGAGCAGCAAAAAACGATAGGGTTGAACGGTTGATCACCCCGTTCCTCTCCACATATGCCAATGCAAAGGCTTCAGGCCGGGCCGGAAAAAACTGGTCCCAGGCACTGACCCTGACCTCCGTTTCACCACCCGGAAAAAACGAAGCAACCAGGGTTTCTTCAGGAGGGGGAATCAACCCACTCCAAAAATCGATCAACGGTTTTTTAAAATCAAAGACTGCTTTTATTCCCTTATTTGTGTCAGCAACAATCCATTCGTTCGCTTTTATTTCAGTGTGTAACGGATTTACATGCAATTCAGGATGGAATTCCAGCATGGGCGATTCCTCTGTTTCCCGGCATCCAAAGCCCATCGTTATCCTCAGTATCTTATCGCCATAAGCTCTCAGCCTCAGATGATATTCCCGGCGTGGTTCTGTCCGATCGGGAGTCATATCGTCTGTTGCCTTCATCCGTTGAAACGGGATCGTCAAAACCACATCCCCGTTTTCTGTTTCCATATTTGTTGGAAAGCAGGCCCGCCACAATGATTCCTCCCCCGGACCTGCCGGGTCAAAATCAAGAAAATCGGATAAGGGGTAGTTGGTCTGTTTCATGTTTTTACATTTTATTTAGTCAGAACAATCACCTCTTCAGATTTTAATCCTTTCGAACTTGCTTTAATTTTTATTTCACCGGCTGATTGTGTTGCCTGGAGAATCAGCAGGCACATTCCGTTAAATGCTTTCCTTTGATTTGCTTTAAAGGGCTCCAGGCTTGCCTGGTACCCGTTGTCCACACCGGCTATCGTTCCTTCCCCTTTGACATCAAAACGGATCAGATTGTCTGCATCCGGAACCAGCACGCCCTTCTTATCCAGCACCTTAACCGTAATAAAGGAGAGATCGCGTCCATTGGCACGAAGGATGTCCCTGTCAGCTGTTAATTCAATAGTTGCCGGTTCTGAAGCGGTATGGATCTCTTTGATCTGCACTGGCTTGCCATTTTTCCTTGAAACGGCTTTTATCGTTCCCTGTTCATGTTTCACCCGCCATTGAACATGGTATCTTCCGTGTTCTTTCTTCCTGGTACCCAACGATTCTCCGTTGAGGTAAAGCTCCACTTCATCGGCGTTGTTATAATAGGCCCACACATCGATCATCTGACCCTGTTCCCAGTTCCAGTGAGGGAACAGATGCAGCATCGGAGTCCCGGTCCACAGGCTTTGATACAGGAAATAGGCATCCTTGGGAAAACCGCACAGGTCGATGATCCCGTAATAGGAACTTCGTGCCGGCCAGTCGAAAGGAACCGGTTCACCCAGGTAATCAAATCCCGACCAGATAAACATCCCGGAAATAAAATCATGGGTTGACACCCTATCCCAAGTTTCTTCGTGGGTTGCCCCCCAGTAAGCATGTACATGATCGTAAGCTGAAACCGTTAATTCGGGAGTAGCTCCTTTGACGGGGACATTGTGCGCTTCAGGCCATTTCATGATGCTGTCAGAAGGCATCCGGTAATACCCCCGCGTTGAGAGGGCCGACACATTCTCAGATGCCACCATTTTCTCCCCCGGGAAATTCACAGGAAAGTGAACATATTCGTTGTGTTTATAATTAAAACTAATCAGGTCAAGCGCTCCCGACTGCCAGATAAAATTCTTCTGCGGATCCTGCTCGGTGAGGGCACAGGTCACCGGCCGTGTCGGATCAATTTCCTTAACTATATCGACCAGTTCTTTGGCTAAGGTTATTCCTGTGCTGTCGAATTGTTCCCTGATCTCATTTCCGATGCTCCATATAAATACAGAAGGGTGGTTTCTGTCGCGCAGGATCATATCGGTCAGGTCGCGTTCATGCCATTCCTCCCAGAAAAGATGGGAATCGTATTTGGTTTTCTTTTTGGCCCACATGTCAAAGGCTTCGACCATGACCAGAAAGCCCATTTGATCACAAAGAGACAGCAGTTCAGGAGCCGGCGGATTATGGGCCGTACGGATGGCATTGCATCCCATTTTTTTCAGGATCTCCAGTTGCCGCTCAATAGCCCGGATGTTTACAGCAGCCCCCAGGGCTCCCAGGTCATGGTGGTTGTTGACCCCATGAATTTTTAAGGCCTTTCCGTTGAGAGAGAAACCTTCTTCCGCATCAAATTCATAGGTACGAATGCCAAACACTGTTTCATGCAAATCTGTTAATACACCATCGGCATACACCGTATGTACTGCCCTGTATAACGACGGATTGTCAACCGACCACAAACGAGGATCTTTTATTTCCAGTGAATCCATAATAATCTCTTCCGTCCGGCCACCTATTTCAGCCGGCTTGCTTTCTGCAACGCTCTTATTCTCTGCATTGTATATTTCATTTTTTACCCGGATGGATTTGACTTCCGGATCCAGATTCTTAATCTTCAATTCAATTTTTACTGTTGCAGAATGATCGTCCACCAAAGGAGTGGTAACAAACGTTCCCCAGTGGTCAATATGTGTCTTTTCGGTTTTTACGAGCCACACATTGCGGTATATTCCGGAGCCTGTATACCATCTGGAGTTTGGCTGAAGGGAATTATCTACTCTGACGGCCAGTGTATTCTTCTGTTCACTGTAATTCAGGTAAGGCGTAAGGTCATAGCGGAAAGAACTGTATCCATACGGCCGTTTCCCCAGGTAATGGTCATTGATCCATACTTCGCTGTTTTGATACACCCCATCGAAATCAATACAGACCTTTTTTTTTGCCTCTGATTCATCAAGAAAAAAGGTTTTCCTGTACCAGCCGACCCCTCCCGGCAAAGCACCTCCTGAGCTTCCGGCAGGATTATCCTGACTGAACTCCCCTTCAATACTCCAATCATGGGGCAGGGTTAAATTTCTCCATTCCGAATCATCAAAATCCGGATTTTGAGCACCCTGAATATCGCCCAGGCTAAATTTCCAGTGATCGGTAAAGATCAACCGTTGCCGGACCGTCTCATTTTTCTGAGAACATGAAACCATAAAAAAAACAAGAAAATAATATAGAATAAACGTTTTCTTCATTTTACTGTTTCGTATCATTGAATGAAAGGTTGCTTTTACCCAGATCCACCGAAGTTGCAACGGCAATTCCTCTTTGTTCCTCTCTGTTTACGGCGCAGTAAAAATGATAAACCACGCCGTTGTATTTTATCACATACGACTTGTGAGCAAACCAGTTATCGTAAGGTTCCGAGGGGGCGATCAGGTCCGGGCCTACCCATTCGGTCCAGTTTACCAGGTCGTATGAGCAGGCAAACCGGTTAAACGCATCGTGATCTTTGCGGTTTATCCAGAAAGCCCCAAAATAGAACATCACCCAGACCTCCCCGATTTTCTGAATTACAGCATCGCCCGAGATCCCTTTGTGGTGGTTTATCACCGGATCGTTGCCAAACCGTTGCCAGTGAACCATATCACCGGAAACAGCCATGCCAATCCGTTCGGCTCCCCGGGCCGGATTAAGGCTGTCGCCGCGGGCATTGTAATACATTACATAGGAATAGCCCGTGGTTTTGCCCTCATCAAGTAAAACCCAGGGTTTATACAGGGTGCTGTTTTCCCACCAGCGTGCATCCTCATCCGTAGGCATCAATACCGGCTCTTCAAAACGTTGCCATTCATGGACCGTTGAAGGATCCTTTTCAGTGCAGGCCATTCCTATGGAAAGCAATCCCCGTTCATATCCGGTGGAATTTCCGCCAAAGTAAGGCATCCAGTATTTCCCATCTGCTTTATGCAATTCGTAACTCCCCCCCCATTCCGGATCCTGAAGGCTGGGGTACCCTGCCTTTTGGTTTGCATCCCAGTCAGAAGAATCGGAAAACGACATAATCTTCCCGAGAACATCCCATTCCAGCAGATCAACACTTTCAGCAAGCCAGGTTTCGTATCCCCTGCCATCAAAAACAAAATAGGTCATAAACCACTTATTATTTTTCCTGAAAACGGTGGGGCAATCTGTTTTCAGGGAATCGTTGTCAGGGACCAGAACCAGACCATATTTCCAGGGTGTTTTTATCTCTTCGTATATTTCCTGCATTTTTGTTTCTGAAACAGAACCCGGCAATGCATGATCTCCTGATTTTGATTTACATCCGGCAACAAACAGGATCACAAGAAAACCACAGATGACTTTAGCTTTATTCATTTCCTTTTTCGTATATTATTGAATCTTAAGCCAATCGATATACAACGGGCTGTTTTCATTCGGTGTTAATCGCAAAATATAGGTTCCTGCATTTATCGTGGTTTGGGTATCGGTACGATGGCTCTGCCATTTCTTTCCGGATGATAAAAATTCCTGAACTCCTTTCCAAACTTTTCGTCCATCGGCTGAAATGATTTCCATAGTTACGGGCAAAGGGGCAACCCGTTCGTTGACATACCGGAATTCCAATCCATATTTTGAAGCCAGCCCCACATTGAACACCCATTCAAATGAACTGTTCGGATCCGGAATCAGTACACACTCCTTATCCAGGTAATGCACCGGTCTGGTTTGACCTTTGCATCCTAAAGAAAGGGCATCGTAAGAAACGGATTGCCGTAAATCAATCGGATCATCCAAGGAAGTTACAGGCAGGACAGCCACACTGTACATGGGTGTTTTTTCCGGATGTTTCCCGGGGCTGTAAAGATGTACCTTCTCTCCTTTTTTATATTCCCGCCGGAAAACCCGGAAGCGGGTGCTTCCGTTATAGGTACTTTTCACTACAGATAGCAAGGAGGTAAAATCGTTCAGCCATTCAGGAATATCACGGATGGGTTCTGAAAAAGCGATATACACATAGCTGTCGGAACGAACCTGAAAGGTTGCCAGTTCATGGACTGAATTGTTAATAAAAACAGGAGGCTGGATCCACTCCGCCCCGTAAAATTCTGCAGGCAGCGAATAAAACGCCCCTGTTGTATCCGAATACTGGTTGATCCCGGTATCCATCCAGGATTGGACCTGCCAGTTTTCTTCGTTTTGCGCCGGGTTGGTTTTAAATCCGGTGATAACTCCCTTTGAAGGAGGCGCTGGTACGACTTCCGAATTTTCTGTTGAAATGGCAATGGCTGAAATGATGGCCTGCCCGGCTTTTGTTTCCGGAAAGGAAAGGACCAGTTCTCCGTTATCGACCTCTGCATTGATGGTCTTTTTAAGGACTTTATCATGGCCGGCTTCTTTCCATATATCCAGATCATCGAGTTCTTTATTGTTGTTAACTGCCACATCGAAGATCCGCCAGCCGGTGCAATCCAGACCTCCTCCGGTTCCATACCATGGTTCGGTGAAAAACAACTCAATCCGGTACTTGCCATTCGGAACCGGAAAAGAATACCGTAAATCATCTCTTCCGAACCGGAAATACTGAAATAGTTTCTGCGCGTGGGTTCCTTCCACCGGATCCCATGATGTCCGCTGGCTTCCATAATAAGCAGGAAGGTTGGGATACTGATCGGTCCATGATACCGAACCCCACGATTCACTGTCCGTTTTCCGGATATCGGCATTCCACAGGTTTCCCTGCTGATCGGTATATTCAGGCCCTCCGCAATTTACCAGGTGCAGATAATTCCGCCCGGATCGTTGAATAAGGGGAACCTCCCTGCCGTATAGTTTATCCGGTTCTTCAACAGCAGGTAAATGGTTCAATGCTACCACATCAGAAGCCACTTTTTTCCCATTCACATAGCCTTCTGCGTAAAGGATATGGTTCGTTATTTCCACCTGATCCCACTCAAAATGAGTACCGATGCCCTTTCCGGAACGTACTCCGAGTGAATTGATTCCCAGACCGTTAAAAAGTTGCACCTCATCGCAATTCGAATACACCGAAATTCCTTTTTTCCTTCCGGGAGCAATCCATCGGTCAGGCCAGGTGTGCATAGCAATATAGACCATCGGACTCTTTTCTTTGGATGCATAGTTTGCACGGTACATATAATAGGCATCCAGGGGTTCTCCCCAGATAGTGAACAGCCCTTTATAATTTACCGGACCGATCCTGTCGATTTCCCGGGAGCCTTCTCCGCTTTGCACTCTTCCCGGATTATCGTGTGAATTAAACAACCATAAAAACTGACCGCAACACCGGTCCCTTACCGATTCAGCCAGTCTGATTTTTGATTCCAGTAACAGGACCATTCGCTCTTCACTCAGGGGGCCATTCTGAACAAAGCCTCCTTCTGTATGCAAACCAAGGCTTCTCCAGGCTCCATACTCTCCGTTGAGCCATTGTTCCGATAATTCTCCGGCATAGCGTTCCGGATCACCTCCATACGTTCCCGACCAGTTCTGGATAACATTCCAATCGGTTCCGGTACCTCCGTTGCAGGTTGTCACCAACCGTTGTGACGAAGCGGTAGGATCGAGTTTCCGGATCAGTTCCGTACACTCTTCAGCAAATGCTGTGGGTAGGGAACTCTCATTCTCAAGTCCCCATAAAATTACCGAGGGACTGTTTCTTCTTTCTTTAATCCAATCGTGCAGCAGCGATTTAAAACGATTTCTGAATTCAGGGGTATCAAACCATATGTGGGCAGCCATCTGGGGCCACCAAAGGATTCCCGTTTGATCCCAATATTTCTGATATCGAAGGTTATGGGGCTGATGGGCATCGCGGAATGCATTGAATCCGGCTGCTCTGATCTGTGAAACCCGTGCTGCGATCTGCTCCCCGGTAAACGCATGGCTTTGCCCCATGGCATGTTCATATTCGCAAATGCCGTTTATGAATACCGGTTCGCCGTTTATGTAAAAACGGTGGGTGGCATTCGCTCCAAAAATATCCCATTTGATCCACCGGATTCCATAGGGCGTTGAAACCTGATCCATTGTTTTTCCATCCTGAACAATTTTTGTTTCAATCTGATACAAATAGGGATCATCCGGCATCCATAGGCGGGGATTTTTTATCTCAGAAATCATCTGTCTGACCGTATCGGTCTGACCTGCCTGCAACCCTATCTCTGTTTGAATGCTGTTCAGTTCTTTCCCGGCCCTGTTTCTAACGGTATTTACAACCGTAATTTCTTTATTCTCAACGTCATAATTTTTCACTTCCGTAGAGATGTGAATAGAAGCGCTCTCCCTGGAAATGGAATGATCATTCCATATGTGAACTCCAAAAGGTTCTATTCGTATGGGATTCGTGACAATCAGATGGACGGGTCTGAATATTCCGAGAGGCTGGCTTCCTTCTGAGAATCCCCACTCCGGACTGCAGCCACCACAGACCCAGGGCAGATCCCTGATATGGGGAGGATGACCGGCTCTCACAGCCAGGAGGTTCTCTTTCCCGGGTTGAACAGCCTTCGTAATGTCGATGGTAAAAGAAGTTCGTCCGCCTGCATGGTACCCTACCGAATCGCCGTTTAACCAGACGGTCGCATACGATCCAACTCCTTCAAACCAAAGAAAATACCGCTTCTCTTCATCCCTTTCATCCACCGTAATAACCTTTCTGTACCATGCATATCCATGCATATTACCGTGCTTTAACCGCCTGTAACCACCATACGCATCCCAATTGTGCGGAACGTTTGTAATTTTCCATCCTTTTACGTCAAAGTCTTTTAATTCAAACCCTTTCTGAATATTTTCAAAGCTATCCTTTGCCATGGTAGCCCACCCTTCATTTAAAAGGATATCCTGACGGATGGTTGCTTTCCTGGAGGGCCTGTCCGATTTTATGCACCCTGCAGCAAACATGAATACTATTAGAATATTAAAAATCCGCATCAAAGGTGATTTTTTCATTATGGAACCACCATTCAGGTGCAAGGACCACATCCACAGGAAGTTTATTTATCAGGGACAGACGATCGCTCATACCTATACTTCTTAATAAAACAACCAGTCTACCGGGATTCCATCTGTCTTATCCGTTAATCCGGCATCGTGAACCGGAATATTTTCATCTCCATCGATAAATCCAAGAATCAAAACACGCCCTTTCCCCAGTTTTAACTCATTCTCCCCTGCTTCATAATGATACGTGTAGATATTTACCGGATAAAGACCGTTTAGTTTTAAAGCATTGGCAATTTTAATATCGGCCTGCCCCCGGTCGTTGGCATTTGCATTGGTTTCAAGCGTTGGGGGACGCAAGACGGTATAACTGTTGGTATTAAAATACCCCACCAGAATTTTTACCGGCTGCTTATTTTTGAATTTCAGTATGGTTCCTTCCTCCTGCTGGATCCTATCGAAAAACTGCACCCCCTTCAACTTTCTTAATTCAGTGGCAAATTCCTCAATCACATAGTCCTGGTCCGCATAGATCCGGCTTCCTTTCTGAACAGGATAAAAAGTTACATCCGGATTCAGCACATCAACCGGCACGGGCTCCAGTACATGGTATACTTTTTCGCCGGAGATACCATCTGCCTGTTTAAGCATTCCAATGTTCCGTTTAAAATTTTCCAGTTCCTGTTGATAATGCGGCAGCATCTCTGTCCAGGTTTTATTGGTTCCGTTGCGGCCGGTGATCGGGATACGCCTTTGCTGGGTTTGCATGCTGTTGGCATACAGATAAGCATCTTTCGTCCTGTCAACCAGCTCTTTATAGCAATCGAGGCTTTTCTCCAGATAAGGCAATGCTTTTTCGAGGTCAGAAAGGTCCTTCGAATATTTATACCGCAAAACCAATAAGGCAGCCTTCACTTTTTCATGGAAAAACCGAGCAAAGGCATCGTAACAATAGACATCATTTCTTAGCCTTTCAAACTCCTCTTTGTTGACCCTCACGGAAGAAGCAGCTTTTTCAATGGCTTCCACAGCGAGCCTTCCGTGTTCCACCGTTTCGGCAATAATCTGCGTAGGCAGTTCTCCATGATGCGGTTCTCCCTTCCACTCCTTGCGGGCATAATCAATGAGTATCTCCCCTTCAGGGCCACTGCTTGAATAGAAATTGCTGTACACATGCCATTTATAGGGGTTTACCAGCTGACTCATAAACATTCCGAGCAGGAGGGTTTGCCGGTTGCCATCGGAGATCCCAAAACGCCTGAGTAGTATGGGTGCAATTTCGCCTGTTTGTTCGTACGCCTCAAGAAGAAACGATCCGTTTTCAGCGCTTCCGTAATAGTTCCCAAATTGTTCCGACCAGAAATCCTTTTCTTTCGTACTGTCGCGCCGGCAATTCCATGCGTAACGGCCCCAGGCTTTATACCATATCCAGTCTCTTTCAATTTGTTTCAGTCTGCCGGGAACCTTATCGGCTGAGTAAGGCCAGTCCCAATACGAAGCCTGCGGGTAGAGGTGAAGTCCGTTGGCACCCTGGATGTCATGCATGGCCTGCACACATTTCTGAATGAATCCCGGTGCTCCATACCGGAAGGGCTCAAGATTGGCTAAAATGTGGACATTTGAGATGTGTACCGAACCCAGGCTGCTTAATCCCTGATGGATGGTTGCCCATGAATCACGGGGCTCATAGGTAGTCAACGACTCCCCGTTGTATTTAGCCGTTGTATAGAGATTTTTATAAACTGGCAAAGCGGCTTTCATAACTTTCTCCGCATCGGTATCATGGCCTCTTAAAACCAACGGAGGCTCCTCGTCGATCCCCAGTTTTTCCAGTCCGTCCTTAACACCGGGAATGATGGTTCGGGTAAACCATTCCACATCGTCGTCGATGGTATTAATGGCCTCACCCAGACAAGGCATCAGTCCGACATTGGGATACTTTTCGATGAATGCAGCTATCGATTGACGGGTATAGTCGGCAATAAGGGGATCGATGGGGCGACTGCGGTCCTGGGTCGCAATCCCGTGATGCTCGGCAAAAGGCTTTGATACAATAATGTTATAAAACATCTGAATGACCCAGATGCCCCGTTTGGCGGCTTCTTCCGTGAGGAAACCAAAAACTTCTTCATTCATTTTAAAGATCTTGTCATCCACCTCCACAGCATAGGGATAATCCTCCAGTTCCACCAACGAAGCAAAAGGATGCCCGTTCCATAAGAACAGCGCATTGTAGCGGTTTTCAACCAGCATATCAAGGTATTCGAGCCATAGTACTTTGTCATAGAACCAGGGAAAATTCTCAGGGGTATACGGATATTCATACACCTTTCGCCCCGGAAGGTATGCTGTCTTTTGCAAGCCGATGCAGGTGCCCCGTAATACCATCTCGGGTTGATCCCTGAAATTCAGGGTATCCGGAATCCGACCCAATGCTTTTATTTGTTCTGCCAGTTCGAGGCATCCATAAAGGGTCCCGGTGGGGTCTGCTCCCAAAACAGCGGTATTCCTTCCGTTGGAGTGAAGCGTAAATCCCTCCTTTTGTCTGTTGATTTCTGCCCGGGAAAAACGATCGGCCAGGGGATGGCCCGACGGGGCAATGACAATCAGAGGACCCGCTGAATCCGTAATGACAGAATCGCTGAAAGAGATGGTATACCCGGATTCTTCCAGGGCATCAGCAATCCTGGTTGTGCCCAATTCAATGCTCCCGGGACCATCCGGATCGAATACCAACGTAACGTTTTTATGGCTGCAGGAAATACCGGTAAGAGCAAGGAAAAAAAACCAAACGATTTTTCTGAAAAGGACGCTTTTGTATTGAACCATACTGCTTTCGTTAATATCTATACAAATATATAAAAAATGTGAACGTTTACACATTTTGTAAATGCTGTAATCAAAGGCTTTTCTGAAAAGTAATTTTCTCAAATAGTGCAAACGTTTTTATAAAAGAAGAGCGAAGCCCGGACTTCGCTCTTCATACTTTTAAAAAACTAAACTATGAAATCAAATCAGGTTTATTAATAGTTATAACCGGTTAACCCCTGGATAAATTCCTCCCGGTTCAGAAGGGCATCCAGTTCTTCACTTGGGATAGGTCTTACCACATGGTAATCCTGGATATTGTCAGCTGCTCCTCCTTTGTTGTAGGTTCTGACATATTCAATTAGTTTCCCGGTACGTTTCAGGTCAAACCACCGCAATCCTTCGCCACAGAATTCACGGGCTCTTTCAGCCAGGATAAAGTCGATATTTATTTCATCGGCAGAGACCTGCATTTCAGCTTCCTTGTCTGGCAATGCGGCCCTTGAACGGATCACATTCAGGTAATTGGCAGCCCCGGATAAATTGCCCTTCAGCATTTCAACTTCTGCGGCAATGAGGTACATTTCCGATAAGCGAATCCGGATCTGATCGAGCAGTCCGTACCGCGACTTTGCATAATAGCCGTTGTATTTGGGACCGTCGAATTTTTTTAAGGCCGGGAAAGGGATGTTGTAGCGAACAATAGTACCATCGGGGTTATAGATATCGTTGATGTTATAATAGGTATAGGATTTCCTGCCTGGTTTCGGTTTTGAATTGATGGAAACATACAACGCTGTATCGCCGGTTGCAGGTTCTGTAATGTCGTTGTACCTGTTCTTCATCCATACGGTTCTGAAGGATCCCCTGTACCTGCTGTCGGCTGTTTCATCGAACAGGTCAAACAAGGCTTTGGTCGGATAGGTAAACGACGGGTCTCCCCAACTGTCCCCATCCTTAAAACCATATTCATAGGACATGATAAGGTAGGCACTGGCTTTCATATAATTAAATTTGAAATACTGCCACCAGCGGTTTCCGTATCGTTCCACATTGTTTTCAAGGGTACTGAATGTGATTTTATACAATGCTTCTTTGTTATTTTTGTTGTTGTCCTCGTGCCAGATATCTTCGTACTTGTCGTACAATTCCACGCCCCATTCGGTCTGGTTTGCAATAACTTCATCTGCAGCATCTTTTGCAATGGTCAGGTATTCGTCCTTTTTTTCAGGCACATGATAAGCAGCGGTAAGGGCCGTACGGGCCAATAAACCGAGCGCAGCCTTTTGGGTCACTCTTCCCGGTTGCGCTTCCTCCGGGGATGCATGCTGGGCTGCATACTGCAAATCACTGATAATAACCTCGTAGAACCCGGCTACTGTGCTTCTCTCAGCCGTTAATTTAACTTCCCTGGTAGGGGTGGTATTCAAAACCACAGGGCCCCATTGTTCAACGATGTGCCAGTTATACCATGCCCTCAGGAACTTAAATTCCGAAAGGATTTGGGCCTTTTTTACCGGATCGTTAAAATCAACCTTGTCGTTTTCCACGAAATCAATGCCATAGTTGGCCATGTTCACTCCTTCGTAAACATACTCCCAGACTGCTCCGCCTCCACTATCATCATAAGGTTGCAATCCATCGTATTGCGTTAATTGTTTCCATCCGGGGCAATCCCACAGGTCGGTGCCGGTTTCGTAAAGGGTAAAGCCATATTCGCTGCAATACATTTTTTGCTGCCATTTATAGGCCGATGCAATTAAGGTTTCCATTCCTTCCGGAGTACTCCAGATGGCCTCGCCTGTAAGGCCTGACGGATTATATTCTTCGAGGCTGCATCCGCCTGCCATAAGTAAGAAGGCCCCTATCGAAAAGCTGAATACTGTTTTATGTAATTTCATTTTCAATCGTTTTTGCAGTTACTAAAAGTCAGTTTTAAAATTCAACATTTACACCGAAAATCACCTGTCTTGAAAGCGGGGATGATTCAGAGCCACCCCTTTCAGGATCATATTGTTTCAGGCGTTTGTCTTTCACCCAGGTTGCCAGGTTCGACCCGGTAACATAGAAACGGACTTTGCTGATTGAAGCCCTGTCGAGCAGTCTTCCAGGCAAACTGTATCCAAGGGATACATTCCTGAGTTTCACGTAAGATCCGTCGGCAAACATCAGCATATCGGAATAGGAGTAATTCACAATGCTGCTTTTGTTGGCATCGGGCCGGGGATATTCGTTGGAAGGATTCTCCGGGGTCCAGTAGTCAAAATCTGCAGGCCCGTTGTCCTGGCCGTCCGGATTGTAGCGCCCCAGAAATTCACCCCAGATGGTCTGTCCCATGCGGGCATACATGAAAAAGCTGAAATCAATGTTTTTATATTGAAAGGTATTCCCGATACCCCCTTCCCATTTGGGGACTCTTGAACCTACCGGAATTCTGTCGTCGCCGGTTATCCGGTAATCAGGAGGGGTCGGATTCCCGTCTTCATCATCCGGTCCACGCAGGTCTTTGACCTTAATATCACCCGGTTGGAAACTATGCCCGTTGGCATTGAATTTATCCATTTCTTCCTGTTCATCGGCCTGCCATATTCCGTCAGAAACATAATTGTACCAGGTTTGAATAGGCTCTCCGATGATCAACGATGTTTGTTTCCCGCCATAAATAATGTCTTCATCGTCAATCAGGCTGGTAATTTTTTCCGAACTCTTCGTAAAGGTGACATTTGTGGTCCATTTAAAATCTTTTCTATTGAAATTGAGGGTGTTTAACGTAAATTCCACCCCGCTGTTTTCGGAAGCTCCGATATTCTGGTTCACCTGTTTGTTCTTGCCACCTGCCGACCAGGGCAAACTGCGGCTCAGAAGAATGTCAGAAGTTTTGGTTTGATAATAATCAGCTACCAGGCTGATATGGTTGTTGAAGAAACCTATATCGGCGCCAATGTTTAAGGTGGCCGATTTTTCCCAACTCAGTTTATTGTTTCCAAACAGATAAACCACATAATAAGGAGCGGTAACATCGCCAAAAGCAAAGTTTGTGGAAAGGTACATGGATGATTGTGTGCCATACGGCGCAATGGCTGAATTGCCGGCAATGCCGTAGCTTGCCCGTAATTTCAGGTTACTCAACGTATTGGAATACTTTAGAAAATTCTCTTCCGATATCCTCCAGGCTAATGCAACAGAAGGAAAGGAATACCACTTGTTGCCTTCGGCAAGGCGTGAAGCACCATCGTAACGGGTGGTGGCCGTAAGCAAATATTTGTCCTTGTAACTGTAATTAATCCTTCCGGCTACTGAAAAAGATGCATATTCCGTATATCCGCTGGTTGTTTCCTTGGATTCGGTGGTGTTGCCCTGCAGGTAATAGAATAGTTGCGATGCCAGCAACTGACCGTTCCCACTGGCTTCCACATGATCGGAAATGCTTTCTATCCAACTGGTCAGACCGGTAATTTTTACATTGTGGTCAGCAAAATCTTTTTCATAGGTTAAAATGTTATCCCAGTTGATAAACCGGGAAGTGGAGGATGAATACAACGATTCACAGGTGCCTCCCAGCAGTGAGATGGAGTTGCTTGCATTGTAAACTCCCCTGCGGTAAGAAGAAAGATTCACAGCGAGGTTGCTTTTAAAACTGAGACCTTTTAGAGGATTGACCTCAAGGTACCCTGCTAAATTGTTGTTGTTTGAGATCCGGTTATCAGCAGCCATGTCCGGTATTTCATCGGCCAGTGGAGTGATGATGCCCGTATTACCCCCGATAGGATACAGGTTTATGTTGCCGTTTTCATCGTAGGGCACACCAAAAGGAGAAGTATACAAAGCCAGTTTTATCGGGTCTTTTCTGCGATCCAGGTTGTAATAGGTAAGCTGTGCATTGATTCCTATTTTAGCCCAGTCCGCCAGGTTGTGGTTCAGATTCAAACGTACAATGTATTTATCAAGGTTATCGTTTTTATACATTCCCCCTTCATTCAGATAGGCGAGGCTTACCAGCGATTGGGTTTTTTCTGTACCGCCCGATATGGTAACGGAATGGTTCTGCAGGGTTCCGTTTTGGAGCAGCAGATCCTGCCAGTTAACCCAATTGTCGTTCTGTATGGCTTCCCATTCGTATTCTGAGAAAATGGCCGGATCGTCCGCAGGAGATTCCCATAAACCTGCTGTGCGGTAGGCTTCCCGCCTTAACTGAATATAATCCTCTCCTCTGCGCACATCCGGATAACGGGTCATCCCATTTATCCCGTAGTATCCGTTGTAGGATACTTTCAATTTTCCCGCTTTTCCTTGTTTCGTTGTTATGATGATTACACCATTGGCTCCCTGAGAACCATAGATTGCAGTGGATGAAGCATCTTTCAGCACATTGATGGATTCGATATCGGAGGCATTGATATCTTCAAAATTTGCCCCCTGAACGCCATCAATAATAAACAGCGGAGAATTGCTTCCGTTGATGGACCGGTTTCCCCGGACCAGAATATCGACACTGGCACCGGCAGCACCCGATTCCCGGGTAATGGTCATTCCGGTTACCATCCCTTGTATGGCTTCCATGGCGTTGTTGGTCGGGGTTCGTACAATGTCTTCGCTTTTAACGACGCTAACCGCACCGGTCAGATCACGTTTTTTGACTACTCCATAGCCAATGGCCACCACTTCATCGAGCCCGATAACATCCTCCTCCAGCTCAACATCTATGGTTGAGCGGTTCTCCACTCTGATTTCCCGGGTTTTCATTCCCATAAAAGAATAGACCAGTATGTCATCGGGTGAAACACCATCGATCGTGTAAACCCCGTCAACATCGGCAACCGCTCCCCGGCTGGTTCCTTTGATCAGAACCGTTGCCCCCGGAAGGGATTCTCCTGAAGTATTTGTAATTTTCCCGGTGACCCTCCCCTGCTGCATGGCATCTGAGAATCCTCCGGCACCGGATGAAACAGAAAAGGTGAAAAACAAAGAAATCGCTACTGCGACCTTCACAATGCTTAAAAGCCCTGTTTTGTTTCCCGAATGTGAAAAATCAAACCAATAATTAAATTTCATACGCATAGACTTAATGATTCAGTATAAAACATGATACAATTTTTTATAGAAACAAAACTATAAAAAATATTTAAAAATGAAAACGTTTACATCCTAAATAATCCTAATTATAAAGGATTCTAGAATCTTGTTTTTTAATGTAGGTGCAAACGTTTTTTTAAATATTTATTTATTAGATTTGCAGAGGATGGCGTATAGCAGCGATTAAAAACGGTAGTACCTTTATGAATATGGATCAACAAAAACCGGCTTCAGAACAGACGTTAGTTCAGCGGCTCGACGCCTTGTATGAATACGATCGGGAGCCGGTATCAGAAAAAAAACTATATGGCTGGAAAACATTTATTGCCATGTTTTCCGGCGAACATGTAGCCGGAACAGAATTTGTTCTGGGGCCTTTGATGGTCATGCATGGTGTTTCGGCCGTAGATTTTATCTGGGGCTTGCTGGTTGGCAACACGCTGGCAGTGCTTAGCTGGGCTTTTCTGACTGCACCGGTGGGGGTTAAAACCCGGCTGACCATATACTGGCAGTTGAAAAGAGTCATCGGGCCCTATCTGACCGTTGCCTACAGTGCGTTTTACGCGATTGTCCTTTGCCTGCTGGCAGGAGCCATGGTCAATGTGGCTGTAACCTCCGTATCCATTCCGTTTGGTATACCGAATCCCGATTATGTGGCAGGGGATATCATCCCGGGTGTTGAATGGATTTTCATTGCGGTCATCGTAGGTATTGTTATTGCCACCCTGGCTGTTCTGGGATTCGAAAAGATCGCCCAATTTTCAAAAATATGTGCTCCATGGATGGTACTGGTCTTCTTTGCGGCGGCCATTGCAGTGATGGCAAAACTGAAAATGGGCACAACCGGGAATTTCTGGGATATTATGAGCACAAAGATATTTACCGGGGAACCCATAGGCAACAACACGAAATACACCTTCTGGCATGTAGCCGGGTTTGCATGGTTATGCAATGCACACCAACATATGGGGATGTCAGACATTACCATCTTCCGGTATGCCAAAAAATGGACCCAGGGTTTTGCTTCAGCCTTTGGGATGTTCCTGGGCCATTTTGGAGCCTGGATCGCTTCAGGAATTTTATGTGCAGCCTATCTGGCAGAAGGATTTACCAATCCCCAGCCGGGGACCATCGCCCTCTACGGAGCGGGCCTTGCCGGAGCCATCTGTGTGGTCATTGCCGGATGGACAACCGCCAACCCCACCCTGTACAGGGCTGGCCTGGCCCTCCAGGTGGCAACCCCTAACTGGAAACGGTGGAAAGTAACCTTTGCGGCCGGAGCTTTTATGATCTTTACTGCCTGCATTCCTGCTGTGAATGCAAACCTCGACCGGATCGTGGCGTATTACGGATTGTTTTTTGTCCCCCTGGGAGCTTTTATTATTGTGGATATCTGGCTGTTTCCAAAAATCGGACTGGTGAGCAATTATACCGAAAAAAGAAACAAACGGTTCAGCTGGCCTGCAGCAATTGCCTGGTTCAGCCCGTTTCTGATCTCTTTGTTTGTGTATGGTAAAGACAATTTCCCGTTCCTGCAAAAATTGCTTGACGGGAATATGCCGGCATGGCTCGCAACCCTGAAAATGGACATCATGTTCCTTGTAGGACCCGAGTGGATCATTGCCGCTTTGCTTTATCTGATCCTTGGATATGTTCAACAAAAAATTGTGCGGAAAACACAGCCAATAAACGGTTAAAAAGGACTATGGAACCCATATTATGGAAAAGATGCAAACATCAAACGCCACGAAGTGGCAACTTAATTCAGCCCGGGGCAACGCCCCGGGAAAACAAAACAATAAATAAACACCCGCCCTGAAAGGGCAGCTTAAAAGAATAAACAAGCAGAATAAGATGAAGAAATTACTCATTGCAGTTTCATTGACTGGCCTGGCACTGACCATTGTTCCTTCCCTGCTGGTATATAAGGGGGTTATCGGACTGAACAGCCATTTCTGGTTGATGGCCCTCGGAATGGTCTTGTGGTTTGCTACAGCCCCTTTCTGGATGAAAAGCAAATCGCTGGAAGAAAACGAAGAATAAGGGATACTTAATCGCTCTACTGTGCTAAAGATTTTAGATTTACGGACAGAATACCAATCCAATCCGGTTGGAATCGGAACCTGCTCTCCCCGACTGAGTTGGAAAATTTGCGGGGACGACAGAAACATACATCAAACAGCCTGTCGCATAAAATGCGCAGATTCTCCGGAAAAACTGAAAATTGAGGAACAACTGCTGTGGGATTCGGGAAAGATTTATTCCGATCAATCCATTCATATACCCTACAAAGGGAACAGGCTTTTCTCCGGCCAGCGCATTTTCTGGCAGGCCAAAGCCTGGGACAACAAAGGACAGGAATCCCAATGGAGTAGCCCTGCTTTCTGGGAAATGGGACTGCTGGAGCATTCAGACTGGAAAGCGAAATGGATCGAACCAACGATCCGGGAAAATCCGGATCGTTCCAATCCCTGTCCTTACCTGCGAAAGAAGTTTCTTCTGGAGAAACCCGTTAAAAAAGCAACGATCTATGTTACCTGCCATGGATTATACCGGCTTCAGTTAAACGGAGGGAAGGTAGGTGACCAGGAGTTCACCCCCGGATGGACCAGCTATCACAAACGGCTTCAATACCAGGTTTATGATGTAACCGGACAGCTGGCTTCAGGTGAAAATGCCGTCGGAGCCATACTGGGCGATGGATGGTACCGTGGCTTTTTCGGCTGGGAAGGCAAAAAAAACCTGTATGGCGATAAAACAGCCCTGCTGTTCCAGCTGAACCTGGTCTTTGAGGATGGCTCTGAAAAAACCATTGTTTCCGATAAAAGCTGGAAAGCATCAACCGGGCCCATCCTCGAATCGGAAATCTATCATGGGGAAATCTACGATAGCCGCCTTGAAAAAAAAGGCTGGGACAGAGCAGGCTTTGATGATTCCTCCTGGCACACGGTTTCAGAAAAAAAGTACAATCTTCAAAATCTTGTTTCCTCAGAAGGACCCCCTGTGAGGAGGACAAAAGAAATTCGTCCGGTGCAGAAAATCACTACCCCGAAAAAAGAAATTGTTTTTGATTTCGGGCAGAATTTTGTCGGCCGGGTTCAGTTTACACTGAAAGGAAAACGGGGAGACAAAATCACCATCCGGCATGCGGAAGTGCTGGATAAAGAGGGGAATTTTTATACCGCCAACCTGAGAACGGCCAAACAGCGCATTGAGTACTGGTTCAGCGGGGAAGGAACCGAAATCTACGAACCGCATTTTACCTTTATGGGCTTCCGGTATATCCTGGTTGAGGATTTCCCGTATGAGGTGGAGCTTCACAACTTTTGTGGAAAAGTGATTCATTCCGATATGGAGTTTACCGGGCATTTTCAATGCTCCGACCCGATGGTCAACCAACTCCAGTCAAATATACAATGGGGCTTGCGGGGCAATTTTGTGGATGTTCCGACGGATTGTCCGCAGCGTGACGAGCGGATGGGGTGGACCGGTGATGCCCAGGTTTTCGCACCAACGGCCTGTTTCAATGTGAATGCAGCGCTTTTTTTCTCCAAGTGGCTCAGGGACCTGGCTGCCGATCAACGCCACGACGGCAGTGTTCCATGGGTCGTTCCCATGGTCCTTGAAAACGGGGGAGGCACGGGCTGGTCTGATGGGTATGGCGCCTCCGGATGGGCCGATGCAGCCATCACCCTACCCTGGGAAGTATACCAGCGGTTTGGCGATACACGCATCCTCGAACAGCAATACCCATCAATGAAAGCCTGGGAAGAATACATAATCCGGGAAGCCGGCGACAGATACCTGTTTGATACCGGATTCCACTTTGGCGATTGGCTGTCATTTGCTGAATATACAAGCTATGTATACAACGCCCCGGATTACGGCTATGCCGGGGCCCACACAGAGAAAGACCTGATTGCCACGGCTTATTTCTACTATTCCACCAGGCTGATGCAAAAAACAGCGGCTGTCCTGGGTCGCAGGAAAGACGAAAAACGGTATACCACACTTCTTCCTGAAATAAAAGAAGCGTTCCGCAAGGAATTCATCACGCCCAACGGCAGACTGGTTTCCGGAACCCAAACCGCCTATGCCATGGCTCTTCTGTTCGGACTGATCCCCGAAGAGATGCGCCAAACCGCAGCCCGCAGACTAGCCGACGATGTGAATCATTTTCAGCACATCACCACCGGATTCCTGGGAACTCCCCTGATCTGTAATGCCCTCACCGATGCAGGCTTCCCCGAACTGGCTTACAAACTGCTTCTCAACAAAAAATATCCGTCGTGGCTCTACCCGGTAACCAGGGGTGCCACCACCATCTGGGAACGCTGGGACGGGATCCGTCCCGACGGGTCTTTTCAGGATGCCGGCATGAACTCATTCAACCATTATGCCTACGGAGCCATCGGCAACTGGCTCTATACAAAAGTGGCCGGCATTCAAACCTGCCCCGATGCCCCGGGGTATAAAAAATTCTTCATTAAACCCGAAATCACTGACAAACTGACCTGGACAGAAGCCATCTTCCAATCGCTCTACGGAGAGATACAATCCTCCTGGGAACGGAAAGAACAAAAAGTAACGATGAAAATTACCGTTCCGGCAAATACAAAAGCCATTCTTTACATCCCTTCGGCAAACAAAACAGAAATTACCGAATCAGGAAAGGGGCTTGAAAGTACAGAGGAAATAAAGATGATGGAATCAAACGACAGGTTCGTTGTTGTTGAAATTGGTTCGGGAGCGTATGTTTTTGAAAGTCCTTTGAAAATTTAAATGATATGAGACAGGATCCCATTTACGCATGATCCACATTCAGGAAAAACAAGAACTGTACGCCTACATGGAAAGACTGATTAACCTGCCCTTTCAGGGCGAAAATATTGGGTCGTCATTCAACCCGGGGCGTTGCCTCCGGGCTGAAATAATCCGGGCTTTCAGCCCGAAGAATAAATGAAACGAATAAATATGCGGCACATAAGACAACGTAATTTAACTTAATGGCAAAATCGTAGTTAATAAAACAGGCAATAAACGGTTAAAAAGGACAATGGAACCCATCTTATGGAAAAGATGCAAACAACAAACGCCACGGAGTGGCAGCTTACTTCAACCCGGGGAAACGCCCCGGGAAAACAAAACAGTAAATAAACCACCGCCCTGAAAGGGCAGCTTAAAAGAATAAACAAGGAATGGTTTATTTTAGAAGAAAAATACCGAAAAAAAATAGTAATAATACGATGAGACATTTTCAGAAGATTTTAGGCTCGATTGCTTTGATGATCCTGTTTTTATTTCTGATATCCGGGCACACCGGAGCCCAGGAAAGAGCTCTGACTCACACCGGGAACAGTCCTTATGCCCGGTTAAAAGGCATCAACATAGGCGACGTACAATGGACCGATGGTTTCTGGGCCGAACGTTTTGATGTGTGTAAAACCTCCATGATCCCGCACATGATGGGCAATTACCTGAATGATTCCATCAGCCATGCTTTTAAAAATTTTGAAATTGCAGCCGGTCTGGATACCGGAAGGCATGCCGGCCCGCCATTCCATGACGGTGACTTTTATAAAATCCTCGAAGCCGGAATAATGGCTTACGCTGCAACCGGAGATCAAAAAACCGGGGCAGAGATCGATCGTATCATTGATGTCATCGCGAAAGCACAACGCAGGGATGGGTATATCCACACGCCTGTAATTATTAAAGAGCTCAATGAGCCGGATCAAAAACACGCATTTGTAGAGCGGCTTGATTTTGAGACCTACAACATGGGGCATTTAATGACGGCTGCCTGCCTCCATTACAGGGCAACAGGAAAACGGTCGTTGCTGGATATTGCCATCAAAGCCACCGATTTTCTTTATGATTTTTATAAACGGGAGCCTCACGAACTGGCACAGAATGCCATCTGCCCTTCCCATTACATGGGGGTTGTGGAAATGTACCGGACCACGCGCGATCCCAGGTACCTTGAGCTGGCAGAAAACCTGATTGAGATCCGTAGCCTTGTACAAGACGGTACGGACCACAACCAGGACCGCATTCCTTTCAAACAGCAGACCAAAGCTGTGGGGCATGCCGTGCGTGCCAACTACCTGTATGCCGGTGCTGCCGACCTCTATGCCGAAACCGGCGACGATTCACTGCTGGTGGCGTTACAAAAAATCTGGCATGACCTGACCGGACACAAAATGTACATTACCGGAGGATGCGGGGCTCTTTATGATGGGGTATCACCCAACGGCACGTCCTACACCCCGGAATTCATCCAGCAGGTGCATCAGGCCTATGGCCGCGACTATGAACTCCCGAATATCACCGCCCACAACGAATCGTGCGCCAACATAGGAAACCTGCTCTGGAACTGGCGGATGCTACAGATCACGGGCGATGCAGACTACGCCGAAGTCATGGAAACCGTTCTCTACAACAGCCTGCTGGCCGGAGTCAGCCTCGACGGGAAAGGCTATTTTTATACCAATCCCCTGGCTGCGTTCCGGGGCATCAGCGACAGCCTCCGCTGGTCGAAACACCGTGAACCCTACATCACCTACTGCAACTGCTGCCCCCCCAATACCATCCGGACCATCGCAGAGGTTCAGAACTACATCTATTCCGTCTCCGATGAAGGACTCTGGGTACATCTCTACGGAGGAAACAGACTGAATACCACACTATCAGACGGGAAGTCTGTCAGCCTGACCCAGGAATCGGATTATCCCTGGGAGGGCCAGGTAATCCTAACCATTGACAAACTGCCGGAAGATTTCAGCCTCTTCCTGAGAATCCCCCAATGGGCTAATCTAACAACCATAACACTCAATGGCAGGGCAGTTAATGCTGACATTAAACCGGGGGAATATGTTGAATTAAAAAACAAATGGGCAGAAGGAGATGTCATCAAAATCCGGTTTCCCATGGAACCCAAACTCGTGGAAGCCCATCCCCTGGTTGAAGAAACCCGCAACCAGGTAGCTGTAAAATGCGGCCCGGTAGTCTACTGCCTCGAATCACCGGATATACCGGAAGATACACGGATTTTTGATTTTAAGATTCCCTCCGCTATAAACCTGAATCCGGTTAAACTAAAAATAGCCGGTTCAGAAATAACCGCCCTGGAAGGAAAATTCGAAACAAAGGAATCCCCTGACTGGGCAAATTCGCTGTACAGGGAAATATCAACACAGAAACCTGAACCAGCAATCATCCGGCTGATCCCCTATTA
>Ga0307422_1000186_pt1 | contig 36787 bp, 33 predicted proteins | sample SalMarWE160290MG_FD_202153 | JGI IMG/M metagenome (GOLD analysis project Ga0307422, IMG submission 202153) | Salt marsh sediment microbial communities from the Plum Island Ecosystem LTER, Massachusetts, United States - WE1602-90 | ecosystem: Environmental > Aquatic > Marine > Intertidal zone >...
CCAAAGTCTTTTTCTTTGGGTGATGATGAGAAAGTCTATATCATCCTCCTGATTAGCATTTCTCATCGCCAAATTACCAGTCACGGCCACCATCTTGATAAAGGGAATTAACCTTAAAACTCTCACCACTTGTTGGGCAATTTTTAATTTCCGATCGGCATACTTTTCTTTCCTTTTCCGCTCCTTGACAATTTTTTCTCTTCCTCTTAGAAAAAAATAATTACCTTTCTCGGCGATTTCTTTCAGCTTAACATCGCCAATTTTAAAGTCTTTCTTTTGAGAGGTAATCAAAAACTTTTTTAACTGATTAAAGGTAAGGGGATAATCGAAGATATCGGCATAAACTAGAGTTTTAAGAATCCTTTTTTGCAAGCTGTCCATAGATTTAGATCATCTTACCTGGTAACTTCCAATCCCATATTGTGAAAGCAGCTGACTCACTCCTTGAGCAGTCGTGGATAACATGTCTTCTGGAGAACTACCACCATTGACCCCATTAACAGCATCTTCGAAATATTTAATCATCCGATCATTAAGACCATTGTCAAAGGTCCGTGAGCAAAGATACCAAGTTTGGGCTTTGTTAGCCTGATTGATAAAAGGTAAGACAAGGCTATTGGTACTTAGCAAACCAGCCATATCCATCCGCGGATAAAGCTCACCAAACAATCTAGCCTGTGACTGAGTCTGATAAAACTTTTGCAAAATTTCTTTAGAAGACAAAAACTCTAAAAACTGCCAGGCTTCTTCAGAAGCATCACTTCTTTTAGCCACGCCTTCTGCCCAAAAAGAGGCCCAAGCAATTTCCGTATCTGGTAATTGAGGGGCAGCCACAACTTTAAAGTTTAAATTAGGATTAATATTTTTAATTTCAAAAACGTCCCAAGAATAGCCAAAAAACATGGCCACTTTACCGGTAGCAAAAGCCACTGTCGAGCTAGGCAAAGTTGCATCCCAAACATGATCTGTCTTGTTAAAAATGGTGTAGTAAGTTAAAGCATCTTGGGCTAATTGACCAGTTGGGGCAGAAAGATCAACGCCATTTTGAAGCATCATCAGCCCCAAAATATCTGACCAGTGTTCAACATTAGTCGTTGTCCCCAAAGCTACCCCGGCCGTCTGAATACGGCCACTTTCGTCATAGGTTGTCAGATCAATGGCTGTTTGGCGCAATTGATCCCAAGAAGTAGGCGGTACTTTACCAGCCGCTTGGAAAATATCTTCATTGTAAAACAAAGCCAAAGTATCTATTCCTAACGGTAAACCAACAAAGGAGGTTCCTGAGCGAAGATTCTCTTTAATCACCGGATAATAGGTATTTTCAAAAGTGGCCGCACTCATCACCTCTGAGGGGACAGGATCAAGTTCATTTTTAAGCATTGGTACCCAGGTGATATGGAAACGGAAAAGATCAGGACCCTCATTACGAGCCAGAGCTGACTGCAACCTTTCTCGATATTCCTTAGGCGACTGTTGGAGATAATTAATCTTTATGTTGGGATTCTCTTTCTCCCATTCATTAATAATTCCCTTCATAATCGTCTCCGGCTCCCAAAGACCCCAATAAGTTAAAGTTACTTCTTTTGTTCCTTGGAAACGAGGTAAAAGAAACTTAAAAACAGCTAAACCAGCCAGGACTAAAAGGACAAAAATCACCAAAAAGGTCAAGACTTTCTTTGGAACACCCTTCCCCGAACTTTCCTCGGCGGTTAATTCAGCCATCATCGCTTCTCCTGAAGGTGTAGATGAGGACGGAGTTTTAGAAATTGCTTCCTCTTTTAACTCAGGTTTTTTTTCTTCGGCAACAGAGGTTTGTTTTTCCCAAGGAGAAGAAGGGGGTTTTTCCTTTCTAAAATCAACTTTTTTTTCTAATGGGGGAGATTGCCAAGAAGGAGGATTTGGTTTAGAGAAACTCTGTTGAGGTCTTTGTATTGGCGGACTCCCTGACGGACCAAAACCTTTCTTAAAAGTTGTCCCCTGAGAATCAGAAGGAGGTTGAGAGGTAACAAAAGGTGGTTTCCCTTCTGGTTCTCTTGTTGGTAATGGCTCTCTGGACGACAGGGGGGACCAAGAAGGTTTAGTTGCCGAAGGCGGACTCTTTTGCCCTAGGGGAGGCCGACTGAAAGAACCGCTTGAAAATTTAGGTTGAAAATTACTCTGACTGCTTGGTTTTCTGTCAAGCGGTTTTTTAAAAGAAGTCCCTAAGTTCGGCTTCTTAATGGAAGATTGATTTTCATCAGGCATCGTCTTAATGTTATCATAGAAAAGATGAATAAAAAAGTTCAAGAGGGAAAAAAATATCTAAAAAAATTTCTTTTAAAATGGTCTTTAGCTACTTTTTTATTTCTCCTTCTGGCTATTTTTGTTACCTATCACCTTGCCTATTGGGAAAAAATTTATCCAGGCGTAACTATTGCTCATCAAGACCTGGGCAATAAAACCATCATCCAGGGCTTAAATCTTTTACAAGATTATATTGATCAAAGAAAAGCTTCTTCCTTAAAATTTTTCTCTCAAGACAAACAAGAATGGGAAATTAATCTTGAAGATCTAAATTTCTTTTATGATCTTCCTCTTAGTGCCGAAAGAGCTTATCAAATCGGTCGTAGTAAAAAACCCTTCCTGGATTTTAAAGACAAATTTCAAAGCTATTTCCAAGGAACTAATCTTGGCCTGGAATACTCTTTAGACAAAGACCTTTTGGAAACAGAAATTGCCACCATTGCTGCTCAGGCTTTTATCCCATCCATCGAACCAACAATCAAAGTTTTAGAAGCCACCCCTTCTGGTGAAACTTCTAGAGTTTCTATTGAGCAAGGTAAAGACGGACAACAGTTAGATAAGAGGGAACTTATGGCTTTGATTAATCAAGAAATCACCCAAGCTAACTTTGAGATTCTTGAATTACCTCTCATCCATGTTTCGCCCCTTCTAACGGAGGGAGAAATCAACAATACCCGCCAGCGAGCAAAAGAATTTCTCAATAAGAAATTAACCCTAAAAGGAAAAGATGACTTCTGGGAACTAGAAGAAAAAGAGCTTATTGAGCTTTTGTCTTTCACCAATGGCTTTAATAAAGATAAAATCAGAAATTGGGCTAGCGAATTAGCAACCGTCATTAACCGTACTCCACAAAACGCCACTTTTAGTTTCACCGAGGGGAAAGTAACTGAGTTTAAACCAGCCGAGGAAGGAAAAAAGTTAGATGAAACACAGACAGTCGATTTAATCATCCAAAGTCTCGAAGAATTAGAAAAAGGTCAGGAACAAGCCACCATTAATCTTCCCATCAGTATTAGTCAACCAATCATCAAGACAGCTGATGCCAATAGTTTGGGTATTAAAGAATTGGTCGGCAAAGGCATTTCTTACTTTAGAGGTTCTATTGCTTCAAGAATTCACAACATTAGACTTGCTTCTTCAAAACTTAATGGCCTCTTAATTCCTCCTGGAGAAACATTTTCCTTTAACCAATCCCTAGGAGAGGTTTCCTTGGTAACTGGTTATCAAGAAGCCTACATTATCAAAGAAGGCCGAACCGTCCTTGGCGATGGCGGTGGTGTCTGCCAAGTCTCAACAACTCTCTTTAGAGCCGCTCTTGATGCTGGCCTGCCAATTATTGAACGCAAGGCCCATGCTTACCGTGTCTCTTATTATGAACAAAATTCTCCTGTCGGTAGAGATGCAACCGTCTTTGCCCCAACCGCTGACTTGAAGATTAAAAACGATACTCCAGTCTATCTTCTTATTCAGACTTCTGTTGACACGAAAAGTTCTCTTCTTGTCTTCGAGCTCTATGGGGCTTCTGACGGACGGAGTGTCAGTCTTTCCAAATCAAGAATCTGGGATCAAGCCCCACCGCCACCAGACTTATATCAAGATGACCCTACTTTGCCAACCGGACAAATCAAGCAAATTGACTGGAAATCCTGGGGAGCTAAAGTCGCCTTTGATTATAAAGTCGAGCGCGGAAGCGAAGTTCTCCAAAACCAAACCTTCTATTCTCATTATCGACCATGGCAAGCTATCTATTTGAGAGGGGCAGGACCGATACCATGAAGATCTTAGGTATTGAAACCAGCTGTGATGAGACGGCAGCAGCCATCATCAAAGATGGTCAGAAAATTATCAGCAATGTTGTTGCTTCTTCTCTTGCTCTCCATCAAAAAAGTGGCGGTATTATTCCTGAAATAGCCGCTCGTGAACAACTCCGTTGTATCATCCCGGTCATCGAAGAGGCTTTGGGGCAAAAATTAAATAAAAAGAAACCATCTATTGAAGCAATCGCTGTCACCGTTGGCCCTGGGTTAATCGGTAGTCTTTTGGTCGGCGTTGAAACGGCTAAAGGCTTAGCTTATCTTTGGCAAAAACCAATCATCCCTATCAACCACCTTCAGGGTCACCTTTACGCCAACTGGCTAGCCCGAAAAGAACCATCTTTTCCAGCCCTTGGTTTAGTTGTCTCTGGTGGCCATAGCGACCTAGTTCTCATGAAAAGCCACCAACAAATCAAATGGCTTGGCGGTACAAGAGATGATGCGGCTGGAGAATGCTTTGATAAATGTGCTCGCCTTTTAAACCTTGGTTATCCAGGCGGACCAGCTATCAGTCAAGAAGCAAAAAAATTTAAAGAAAAAAGGGCTAGTATTAACCTTCCTCGACCGATGATCAAGAGCAACGACTTCGATTTCTCTTTTTCCGGTCTCAAAACAGCTGTTCTAAATAAAGTAAAAAAATTAAAAGAAAAAAATAAATTCAATGCAAAAGTAGTCAGCGAAATGTCTTTCGAAATTCAAGAAGCGATAACTGATGTTCTGGTTAAAAAAACTATTAAAGCCACGGAAAAATATGAGGCAAAAAGTCTTCTCTTGGCGGGAGGAGTAAGCGCCAACCAGAGATTGAGAGAAAAAATGAGAGAAAAGACAAATTCCAAGATTGATCTTTTTATCCCTCCACCAAATTTATGTACCGACAATGCCGCCCCCATTGCCAGTAATGCCTACTTTAATTTTCTGCCCCAACCATTCGCTAAAATCCAAGCTAACTCTAGCCTGACCATAGAAGAAATGATAAAATAGGCCTCAATGGAAAAGACTTATCAGCCCCAAAAAACGGAAAAAAATATTTATCGTCTTTGGGAAAAGAAAGATTATTTTAAACCTCAAGGAATAAAAGGCAAAGAACCTTTTGTCATCACCCTCCCACCTCCTAACGTTACTGGGAAACTTCATTTGGGACACGCCATGTATGTCTTGGAAGACATTATGGTTCGTTATCATCGTATGCTCGGTGAACCGACTCTCTGGCTGCCTGGTTTTGACCATGCCTCTATTATTGTTGAACATCTAGTAAGTAAACAACTCAAAAAAGAAGGTAAGAATAAAAAGAAACTCGGCAGAGAAAAATTCCTAAAGGAAGCTCAAAAATTCGCTTTAGAGTCAAAAAAAACCATTAAAAACCAGCTTAAATCAATGGGGTTTTCTTTAGATTGGTCAAAAGAAGCCTATACCTTAGATGAAAAAAGATCACAGGCTGTCAAAGAAGCTTTCAGTCGGCTTTATGAAAAAGGCCTTATCTACCAAGGAAAAAGAATCATTAATTGGTGCTCTCGATGTCAAACGGCTCTCTCTGATCTAGAGAATGATTATCAGGAAGAAAAAGGCCAACTCTATTATATAAAGTATGGTCCTTTTACTTTAGCCACCGTTCGTCCAGAAACTAAATTTGGTGATACCGCCGTTGCCGTTCACCCCAAAGATAAACGCTATCAAAAATGGATCGGTAAAGAATTCACTTATCAATCTTTAGTTGGGCCTAAAAGAATGAAGGTCGTCGCCGATGAAGTAGTTGATCCTCAATTCGGTACCGGTGTCGTTAAGGTTACTCCTGGCCATGATCCAAACGACTTTGAAATTGGCCAAAGACACCACTTAAAAACTATCAATGTTATTAACCAAAAAGGGTGTTTAACTAAAATCGCCGGTAGATTTGCTGGCTTAACTGTTGCTGAAGCTAGAAAAAGAGTTGTCGCTGAATTGAAGGAGAAAGGAGACTTAGTTAAAACTGAAGAGATTATTCATGCTGTTGGTCACTGCCAACGCTGCGGCATGATCACCGAACCCCTAATCTCTAAACAATGGTTTATTAAAACTAAACCTCTAGCCAAAGAAGCCATCAAGGCGGTTAAAGAAGAAAAAATTAAAATTATTCCGAAGAGATTCGAAAAGACCTATTTCAACTGGCTAGAAAATATTCGTGACTGGTGTATTTCTCGTCAATTATGGTGGGGTCACCCAATTCCTTTAAAAAATGAAACTGATATCTTAGATACCTGGTTCTCTTCTGGACTTTGGCCTTTCTCAACTTTAGGTTGGCCTAAAAAGACTCAAGATTATCAAAATTTCTACCCGACGACGATGAGAGAAACTGGATATGATATTCTCTTCTTCTGGATCGCCAGAGAAATTATGCTTGGCCTATTTTTAACCAAAAAAGTTCCTTACAAGAATATTTATCTGCATGGTCTTGTTAGAGACAAGCATGGGCAGAAGATGAGCAAAAGTAAAGGCAATGTTCTAGATCCTTTAAGCCTGACTGCAAAACATGGTACTGATGCTCTCAGGATGGCTTTAGTCGTTGGTAATGCTCCAGGAAATGATATCTCTTTGGCCGAAGAAAAAATTAAAGCCTACAGAAATTTTGCCAATAAAGTTTGGAATGCTTCAAGGTTTATCTTAGATAAACCCAAAACCATTATTAAAAAATCAAATCATCCTGATGACCAAAAACTAGAAAAAGCGATTCAAAAAACCATCAAAAAAGTTAATAGCTTCATGAAGCGTTATCGTTTTGATCTGGCCGCCGATGAAATCTACCATTTCTTCTGGCATACCTTTTGTGATAAATATATTGAGCAGAGCAAGGATCGTTTTAAAGAAGCACAGACAACTCTAACTGAAACTCTCAAGACTCTCTTAAAGCTTCTCCACCCCTTTATGCCATTCCTCACTGAAACCCTTTGGCAAATTGGTAAAGAAAAACAGCCCAAGTTCTTTAAAGAAGAAGCTCTTATCATTGCTCCATGGCCAAAACAAAAGTAAAAAGATTTATTTCCTTTCTTAAAAAAAGATTTTCAAAATGGTTTATTCCTTCAGGTATTATTATTTTTTTTATTCTCATTATCCTTTCCCTTTCTCTTCCTAAAAATCAGCTTCAACTCTTAAAAGAAAGTCTTCTGAGAAACCCCGAACAAAAAGAAATGAAGCTTAAGATGATAGAAAATCTTCTTAAGGAAAATCAATTCCAGGCTAGTGAAGAAATTCTTAAAAGTATTCCTCAAGAAAATGAAAGTTTAAACCAGCTTTGGCAGAAAAAAAACTATGCCGATCCTGAAGATGTCAGAGAATTAATAAAAGTATGGGAAGAAATTATCAAAGACAAACCACAATACCGAGACGCCTACCTACAACTAGCCATTTTAAACTACAAAATTAATGAAAAAGGAAATGCTTTGGAGAATCTTCAGAAAGCTCTAGAAATTGATCCTAATTTTGAATTGGCCAAGAAGCTAGAGGCGATTATTATTCCTTAGGTTTTTCTTCTTCCTTACCAGGCTCTTTTTGTTCTACTTCTGCCTTAGTTTTTTCTTTCTTTTCTTCACTTCGAGGGGCTTCTTTTTCTCCTTCAGCAACTTCCTCTCCTTCCCTACCTTCTTCTTTCTCTTCTTCACCCTCTTTAGTCTCTTCTTCGATTGGAGCTGCTACTTCTTCTTCCTTAGCTGGAGGATCTATCTTAACCAAAATCTGATTAACATCACTTAGAACCTTAACTCCTGTGTCTAATTTCACTTCTTTTAATAAAACAGCATCATTAATCTCTTCTAAGCTAGAAATATTAACTTCGATCTTTTCAGGAAGATCAGTTGGTAAAGCTTCAACTTCGATTTCATTTAAAGGTTGAATCAGAATACCAATCTTGTTTTTTACCGCTGGTGATTCACTAATGAGTTCTACCGGAATCTTGGTAGTAACTTTTTCTTTTAAGTCAACTTGGTAAAAATCAGCATGAAGAGGTTCATCATTGACTGCATGGTACTGAACGTTGTGAATTAGAACCGGCCTTATCTTATCTTCTCCCTTAACTTTTAGCTCTACCAATCCTGTTTCCCCTGTCTCTTTTAAAATAGGCAAAAAAGCTTTTAGGTCTACCTGGACAGCCAGAGATTTAACTTTACGGCCATAAATATTAGCTGGCAAAATAGCCTGTTTACGCAAAAGCTTAACCTTGCTCCCGTTGAGTTTTCTTTTTTCGACCAAAAGTTTAACTTTTTCTTTTTTATCAGACATAGGCTAATATCTTATCATTTAACCAAACTAATTTCAAACAGCAAATCCTGATTAAATTGCGGGTGGAAAAGGAGGCCATCACCGGTGGAAGTAAAAGTTAGCGGGGAAAAAGTCTGCCTATCTTCAGGCGACTTAAACCAGAAGCTGAAAAATTCGTCCTTAATTCCCGATTGTTTCTGCAAGAAGAGTAAATAACGACTTATCTTCTCGTCTAATTTCTCTTTCAAGTGATAGGTGATTTCTAACGAACGACTTTCTTGAATAGGAACTTCAATAAGAAAACCAAAAATCTGCTTATCATGCTCTTCATGCTTCTCTATTTCTTCTACCTCTTTAATTTCTCCTGTTAAAGCATTTTTAATCCTTACCGAAACTAATTCCGTTCCTAGAGGAGTGTAAAGGCGAAGATAGTTTTTGTAACGACCGGCTGGGAAAGCCTCTGATTGAGAATCATTCCGGTAATCAAGCTGGAGAGTTGCCTCGACGACATCTTCATCATTAATCTCTACCTGGTGAGAAAAACTCCTCTTTACAAAATAATTGGCCTTGTTAATACCGACATTGGCCTCAGAAACCAGAAGATAATCACTAAAACAACCCTGCTCTTTAAAACAATTATCAATATTTTTAATACCCCCATCCCAAGCTAACTCTTGGACAATCCTCATCGAATTCTGATCGTCAAGCCAAATCAAGAAATCCTTAGAAATTAAAGATGGATAAAGATTCTTGATTAAACTCATTAGGCTTTTTTGATCACTCTCTTTAACTTTTTCAAATAGACCCCGGGCCACACTAGCTAGGAAATCTTCTTTTTGGGTAGAACCAGGGAAGAAATTAATCTCCGCATAGTATTCGGCTCTTTCAAAAAAATTATCAGCATCGATTTTCTCCTCATAGTCGGCCAACTCTACTTCCCCAACGCTGGACAATATCTCCTGAGCAACAAAAAGATTAACTGCCAAAACCCCATCAACAACTCTACCCATCTCCTTCTCAAAAAACCAAGCTGCTCTGGCGGCTGAGCTGGGGAAATCTATATCCCAATTAGAATCTCGCAAAAACCAACCTGCCTCACCTAAATATTTCTTAAGATCTTCAGGCGGCTCCACATGCCCTTTAAGTTGACCATCGGCCACGTAAACATCCTGAACCTCAAAATCAATTAATCTCCCCTGGTCAAAAGTCAAAAGGCCATAGGAACCAATAAAACCCCCTGTTGGTCTCAATTCGCTGTTGTTTTGGAAAAGAACGAGATAAGTTTTCTTTTCCCCTAAACCAATTAATTCCGGTAAAAGATCGACTCCCTTTCTGACTTGTAAAATCAAATCTCTTACCTTCGATAATTCCACCACCATTGCTTTCCCTTTAAATTGACTTTCTGCTAGAGAAAGCTGATTAAAGCTTTTTTCCAAATCTAGTTTTATTTCAACAATCAAATCTCTCGTATTAATAGTTTCTTTTTGAAGAATAGCTTTGCTTAAAAAACTTGCCCTATCAACAGCTCTCACTAAACTGGCCATTCCATCGGCGGTTGTTTTACCTAAAGAAAAGAGATTGTTTACCTGATCAGTTCTTTCTTGATCTACAAAACTAAAGAGCTTGGTCAATTGCAGTGATTGCTCTTTACCTTTAGTAAAGTAATCCTGGGCGGTGTTAACCTTTCTCAAAGCTCTCTGCAAATCACCTTCTAAAAATAAGTCTTGAGATTGCTTAAGATATCTAAAGCCCAAGAGTCCATAGAAAGATAAGGAAGTAAAAGGGAAGCTAAGAAGTAAAAACAAAAGCAAACCAATAAGCAACCACCAGTGTTTCAGGGTAAATTTCGCTAAAAAAGGCCCTGCTTTTTCCAACTTTCCTTTCGAGAAAAGTTTATCTAAAGATGTCTTTTCTGTTTTCTTCTCCAAAGAAACTCCTTCCTGATCAAAATAATCCTTAACTTTCTTCAGGCCTTCTTCTAGATCAACTTTTGGTTGCCAATGCAATTCTTGATCACCTTCAATTAAGGAAAAAGATTTATGGCTCGTTCCACTGCTAAACATCGCCTTTAACAGACCATAAATAAAATCGGAAATAAAGAGAGGCTGAACGCCAAGGCTTTGTTTGTTTTTGAGAAGTTGTTGATAGTCTTCTTTTGCCATACCCGGTCCATAGAGATAAGAAAAACGGACCAAACGAACATCCTCCTTATTCTTTAATGAATATTCAAGAATTTTATTCTCTAGCTGGCTCTGTTGAAGAGAAAAGCTTAAGGCGAATAAAAATTTTGTTTTCTTATCAGTTAACTGAAAAAGCCTTTTTATAAAATTAAAGTCTTGGGCAAAACAAAAAATATAATCATAGTCCTTAAGTTTTCCTTCTGAAGGCTGACCAGAAACAAAATCAATCTGACAACCATACATCCCTAATGCTTTCTCTAAAAAAGGATCGACAAAGTCTTTGGTTTTAATAATTAAAGCGCTGGTTTTCTCTTCTATTTCTTTGACTTTGTGAAAAAGTTTTTCATTCATTAGCAAGGGTCAGACGTGAAACTAGAAAATATTTTTGTTCAATTCTTGATTAACTAGACGATCAGCTTCTTTATTTAAATGGCGCGGGATGAAACGATAAATAAACCTTCCGCCGATTTCTTTCTCTAAAATCCTCACCTGGATAACTAAATCAACTAACTTAGCCTTCTTTATTTTAAAAAATCCATTTAGCTGATTAACAACTAATTTTGAGTCGATGGAAAAATTAAAATCAATATCATCTACTTTTGTATTTTCTTTAAGCCACTTCATCGCTTCAATAACAGCTAGGTATTCGGCCACATTGTTAGTTGTCTTGCCTAAAAATTTACTGAAGGTCTTGATATTCTTTCTCTGATCATCTTTAATCACCACGCCGATGGCTCCTGGCCCCGGATTCCCCCTTGAACCACCGTCAGTAAAAATGGAAAGTCTTTTTTTGGCCATCTTAGAAAATTCTTCCTCTCTGTTTAATCAATTGGACTAAAGTCTTAGGAAAATGAAAAGGTGAGGGAAATTTTTTCAAAAGGCGGAAAACAAAAAATAAAGTGATGAAGAAAATTAAAGTCTCCGTCAGAATAGTCACCCCCGCTGCTCCATAGTAAGAAAACTTGGGAATAACTAATAAATTAAGTAAAACATTAAAAGCTAAAGCCGCCAAAGCAACCGAAAAATAAAGACGCTGTTTCCCTAAGGCAACAATGGTAAAGCCAGTCAAATGATTAAAATAACTAAGAAAGATCGCTAAAGATAAAATCCTCAAAACTAAAACTGAGTCAAAGAATTCTCCAAAACGATTTTGGGTAATTAAACGCACCGCTAAGGGAGAAAATAGTAAAACCAAAATCACCAAAAGGCCACCCATGACTAATAAAATATCAAAAGATCTTTGGTAAATAATGACCAATTTTCCCCGCCATTTTTTTAAGTCTGCATACTGTGATAAAACAGGCAACAAGGAATTCATAAAATAAGCTGCTCCTAGAATTAAAACATCATAAATACGATAAGAAAGTGAATAGATACCAACCGCCCCACTCCCTTTAAGAGAACCGAGCATGACGGTATCAATTTTATTATCAACAGTAAATACCAATAAAACCGCCCCCATTGGCAAAGACTCTTTTAAGAACTTTTTTACAAAAACTTTGTCCCAACTAATCCTAAATTTAATGGTCTTTAAAACCAGAAAAGTCAAGACCAGGAGAGAGCCTAAATAAGCAACCAGGACAGCCATAATTAAAGGGATTAAACCGAAATTGAAACGCACCAACAGAAAGGAAATGGAAAAGATCAAAATACTCGCCGTAATATCACCCACGGCAAATTTCTGCATTTCTAATCTTGTTTGAAAAACAACAGCAAAGGAAGCTTTAATGGTCGAAAGAATCAAGATCAAAGAACCGATAACGATTCCCTGACGTAAAATTAGTTCATTTAAAGGATTGGCGATCTTCAAGGGCATAAAAAAGGCCGCCAGAAGCATAAGCACTGAGGCCCCTAAAGATAAAAACAATCTCAATAAAAAAATATTGACCAGAATTTTATCTTGTTTTTCTTTCTCTTTTGAAGCCTCTCTCACCCCAATTGTTGCTGTTCCCCAATCGGCAAAGGCACCAAACAAAACAATCAAGGTTAAAACATACATATAATTCCCGTACATTTCCCGCCCTAGATAACGTGTCAAAATGATCATCGTCAAAAAACCAAAACAGACGGTGACAGCCTTGGTTATAATCTGGACGGCAGTATTAGCAGCTACTTTTTGTGAGAGTTTCATTAATTCAATGATAAATCACCTGGCTCTGTTTTAGAAGACCAAATTAACCCCAAAAGCAAAACCAATAAAAGCTGGGTTTGCTGTAGGGTTAACCAATAGTGATCGAAAAAACCTAAAAAAAGAATCGTCAAGAAGGCTAGTAAAAAAATCACTCTTTCTTTTGAAAAGGAAATCATTAAAATCTTCTTCAAGACCAAAAAAAGAAACCAAAGGAAAAGAAAAAAACCAAGAAAACCTAACTCGGCCAAAACCAAAAGATAGATGTTATGAACCGGCTGAAAATAATAGGTAAAGCCAACTAAGGGCCAAAATTCAGGCAAATAGACGATAAAATTATTTAGGCCAATGCCGGAAAGAGGGAAAGTTTTACCCATAAGAAAAGCTGATTGCATTAACTGTAATCTCTGCCAGAAAGCTTCACTAGTCGAAAAGCGATAACCAAAAAAGAGAAAGACAGTAAAGAAAAGACTATTTAAAGAGAAAAAGGAGATCTTTAATTTTTTGTTTTTCAGAAAAACAATCAAAATGAATAAAAGCAAGAAGAGGACTAACCAGACAGAACGAGAAAAACTAAGGATAATAGCCAGCATGGCTAAGGAAAAGGTAAACCAGCGAAAAAATCTTTTCAAAAAGGGAAAAACTAAAATTAGAGAAATTAATAAAAATCCTGCTAAGGTATTAGGATGAGGAAAGATCGCATAAGGACGCAAAATTAATCTTCCCTTAATAATTGCCTTGGCAATCCCAGGAGTGCCGATATCAAAAGTTCGTTCTCCCAAAAACCAAAAAAAACCATTTAAAGAACCTTGTTTAATAAATTGGGCCATGGCCATTAAAGACGAATAGCAAACGGCCAAAGATAAAGGAAGATAAACATCTCTTAGAGATATTTTATTTTTGAAAATATAGAAAGCCAGTAAAGTAAATTCGATAATCTTTAAAAGTTTTAAAAAAGATGCCGTTTGGTTGCGGGCTAAAAAGGAAGTCAAAGCCAAAAAGATAAAGACAGTTAAAAAGAAAAATAATCTCGGTGTGATTTGTTTGTTTAAATTAATTAAAAAGCGTTTTTTAAAGTTCTTAAGAACTTCTAAAAGCCAAAGAAGAAGAATAAGAAAAACTAAAAGATCGGTCAAAAAAAGTGTTGGGCTAAGATAATCTATTCTGATGCCCAAAAGAAGACTAGATTGGGGCCAAAAGTGACGACCAAGCTGAACAGGCAGGAGGAAAACCAACAGCCAAAAAAGCTTTCGATGAAGCTTCATCTTATGATTTTAATTTAACAACCACGTGTCGATCTCGACCTTCTCCTTCAGAAAAACTTTCTACCTTACCATTCTCTGCTAAAAATAAATGGACAATGCGTCTTTCGATAGGAGGCATTGGCGGTAAATCTTGAGCTTTGCCTGAAGAGATAACCTTCTGGGAAATCATCTCCGCCATTCTTTCCAAAACTTCTTTTCTTTTCTGACGATAGTCACCAACATTAAGGACAATCCTCGTCCATTCCTTTAATTTCCTAAAGCCCATCAAGGCAACAACCAATTGTAAAGCAGCTAAAGTTTGCCCATGATAACCGATTAAAATTCCCGGTTCATCAGTCTTTAATTGGACAGAAACTAAATCCTCATCTTGAGTAACCTCTACTTCAACCTTAAGTTCCAATTCCTTAAGAAGATCTTCAACTATTTCCTTAAAAAGTTTAGTTTTTTCAACCATGGTTCTAAGCCACCAAAGCCGCTAACAAAATATTGCTGGAGAGCAGTGGAGAAAGAAAAGATAAACCAATAGAGAATTAAGCCAGAAGGGAAAGAATAACCAATAAAGATGGTTATCAAAGGAAAAAGATAAAGCATTTGCGATTGCAGAGAAGTCCCTAGATCATCTTTCTTAGTTTCTGTTTTGACGGCTACTTTTTGAGATTGAGCCACTATCGGCTGCATCATTTTAGAGGAAATAAACTGTACCAGAGCTGCGGCTATTAAGACAAAACCTGGGAGAGGAATAGGGAAGCCTGGCAAACGAAAAACATCGGGTTTAGCTAAATCAAGATAAAGAAAATTTGTATTGATAATCGTCCCTTCTGCCAATCTTAAAGGAGAATATAAAAGTTGGTTTAGTTTTGCGGCTACTTCTCCTCCACCAGTTTGTAAAACACCAATAAAGGCTCGGTAAAGAGCAATCAAAATAATCAACTGGATAATCTGTGGCAAACAACCCGCCGTCGGACTAGCTCCATGGCGACGATAGAGTTCCATCTGAGCTTGGGCTAATTTTTGCCGATCATTTTTATACTTGCTTTTTAATTTTTCTAATTCAGGAGCCAATTCTCTCATCTTTTTGGCCGTCCTTAAAGAAGGCAAAGTGAGAGGAACCAAAATCAACCTTAAAAAAATGGTCAGGACAATAATCGCCAAACCAAAATTATTAAATAAAAGGCCATATAAATAAATTAAGGCATTTAATAAGGGCTTATAAAGCAAAAAATTCCAGAGTTCAATCATTTCTATTCCTCAAGTGGTTGATAACCACCTTTAGACCAAGGGTGACAATGTAAAAATCTCTTCAATCCCTTCAGTCCTCCACGCATTATACCATACTTTTTTATCGCCTGATATAAATATTCAGAACAAGTCGGCCTAAAACGACAGGCGTGGTGAGAAGACAGGGGAATCTTCTGGTAAAAACGAATAAAAAATAAAACTAAATAACTAATCATTTAAAAGGTGGGCTTTCTTTAAAAGAGAATTCATTTCTCTCTTAACTTTGGTCAGATTGACTCCCAGAATTCCTTTTTTAGCTAAAAAAACGCCGTCATGGCCTTTCTTAATTTTGGGCAAAAAAGAATAAATTGCTTCTACTAGTAATCTTCTAACTCTATTTCTTTTATTGGCCCTTTTATGGATTTTGTTAGAAATAATGAAAGCAAAACGAGAAACTTTATTTTTATCTTGAGAGGCGGTTAATAAACCAAATAATTGTCCTTGGAAAATCTTTCCTTCTTTTTTAAGGCGATTAAATTCTTTTCTTAGTGGTAAACGATAATCTTTAGGAAGCACTGGATTAAACTGCAAGCTTAATTCGCTTTTTTAATCTTCTTTGCTTAATAATCTTACGGCCAGACCTGGTTTTCATTCTTTGACGAAAACCATGCTTTCTTAATCTTTTTCGTTTTTTTGGCTGATAAGTTCTTTTGGGCATTGTTTTTTAAGGATACTAGAAAAAGCTTCTAAAAACAAGATTGGAGACTAAAAAGGTTATTGACTTATTGTGGATAACTCTGGTAAATTTAATTTTGTTACTTCTGCTCGACTTCCAAACTATTATGGATAAAGATAAAGCCTGGACGACTGTTCTCGAAAATTTAAAAATTACTTTGTCAACGGCCAACTTTGCCACCTGGTTCCCTTTAACTTTTATTATCTCTTTTAAGACTATCAATAAAGAGAGACAAATTACGGAAATTGGCTGCCCTTCTGTTTTTGTCAGTAACACCATTGAAAATCGTTATTATGGCTTAATTAAAGAAACCCTTGACCAAGTCACCAAGAAAAAAAACGACTTAGTTTTTATCATTAAAGAAAATAAAAAAGGAGAAAGAAAGAGCACTGAAGAAAAACCCCTCTTTAGAAAAAGAGGCCAAGAGAAAAATAAAGAAGTAAGTGAGGTTATTCAGAAAATAGGCTTGAGACCAGATTTTAATTTTGAAAGCTTTGCTGTTTCCCCCACTAATCAAATGGCTCATGCGGCTGCCTTAGCTGTTTCTAAATCACCAGGAAAAGCCTACAACCCCTTGTTTCTCTATGGAGGAGTAGGTGTCGGTAAAACTCATCTCATCCAAGCTATTGCCCAAGTAATTGTAAGTCGTAATCCTCGAACAAAAATTATCTACTGCATGGGAGAAGAATTTACCAATGAGATCGTTAATGCCATTAGGGAGAAAACCACCAAAGAGTTCAAACAAAAATATCGATCGGCAAAAATTCTAATGGTCGATGATATTCAATTTATCGCCGGCAAGACGGCTGTCCAAGAAGAATTCTTTCATACTTTTAACGCCATCTGGCGTAATGGGGGACAAATTATTCTCACCTCTGATCGTAAGCCAGATGAAATCAGTAAACTAGAAGACCGTTTACGCTCTCGTTTTGAAGGAGGCTTAAATATCGACATCCAAGAACCAGACTTTGAGTTAAGAACGGCTATTTTACTTATTAAGGCTCAACAAAGAGGGATTAAATTGCCAATGGATGTTGCTCAATTAATTGCTGGAAATATTAACTCCACTAGAAAATTAGAGGGTTTTTTAATCAGACTTATTACCGAATCAGAAACTAAAAAAGAATCTGTTACCCCCGAATTTACCAAAGCTCTTCTAGGCCAAACCAACGAAGTCCACATGATGGAAGGGGCTGTCAGGCCAAAAGAAGCCATGAGGGTTGTTGCTACTCATTTTAACCTTAAAACCGCTGATCTCTCTGGACCGAAGAGAAATAAGATTATTGTTGTTCCTAGGCAGATCTTAATGTATCTTCTCCGTACTGATTTGAAAGTCCCCCTCATGGAAATTGGCCGTTTTTTAGGAGACAGAGACCATACAACCGTCATGTACGGTGTGGAAAAAATTACCAAGCTACTATCAGAGTCTGAGGATTTACGTGTTAATCTTATGGGGATAAGAAAAAAGCTTTATGGATAAATATCTTAAGTTTTACACTTATCCACAAAAATTCTAAATTTATCGACAGGTTTTTAAACAAGAATAAATCCCAAAACTTAGCTTTTAATTAAAAAGTTAATACACTTATCCACAAGACTACTAATACTACTAATTAATAAAGAAGCTTTATAAATTATAAAAATTAACGATTGATGTTTAGGGAAATATTCTATAAAATTAAATAAGCTGCTCCTATAAAAACTATGAAATTTTCAATTCTTCAAGAAAATCTAAATAAAGGTCTAAATATTGTCAATCGCTTTATTGTTTCTAGAGCTCAACTTCCTATTTTAAATAATATTCTTATAAAAACAGACCAAGGAAGAATTAAACTTTCAGCCACTAATTTAGAAATTGGGATTAATTTTTGGTTAGGAGCTAGAGTTTTAAAAGAGGGTGAAATTTGTGTTCCAGCCAGGGTTTTAACAGAATATATTACTTCTCTACCGCCAGAAAAAATTAATTTAGAAAGCAAAAAAAACCTCCTCGAGGTTAGTTCTAATTCCTATCAAGCTAATTTTGTTAGTCTCCCTTCAGTAGAATTCCCAGTTATTCCTACTTTAAAAAAGAAACCAGAGATATCTTTAAAATTAAAAGATTTATCAAAGAGTATTGCTCAAGTAACCTTTGCCTCTACTCAAGATGAAGCCAGGCCAGCCCTAACGGGGGTTTTAATAAAAACCACCAAAGATGGCTTGATGTTGGTAGCCACTGATGGTTACCGTTTAAGTCTAAAAGAGATTAAAGGCATTAAGGGTTTAGAAAAATTGACTAAACAAAAAGAAATTTTAATTCCCTCTAGGGCCTTAATTGAAATAGGCAAGATTATTAGTGAGGGTCAAAGGGATGATGCTTTAGGAATGAGTATTTCTAAGGAAAATAATCAAGTTATCTTTTCTACCTCCAGCGTCGAGGTAATTTCTCGTTTAATTGAAGGTAAATTCCCTGATTTTGAGAGAATAATTCCCGATAAGAATACCACCAAGGTGACGATAGACACAGAAAGCTTTTTTCAAGCAGTAAGATCGGCTTCTATTTTTGCCAGAGAATCGGCTAATATTATTCAGTTTGAAATTAGCGGTTCACAATTAGAAATTATCTCTAACAGTCCGCAGGTAGGGGAAAATAGAATTAAACTGGAGGTAAAAACAGAAGGTAAGAAAGGAAAAATTGCCTTTAACTCCCGTTATCTTCTAGATTTCTTAAATAGTCTTAATTCTGAACTTTTAACTTTTGAAATAAGCACCTCTTTAAACCCTGGCGTCTTTAAGCCAGTTGATGATAAGTCCTATCTTCATATCATCATGCCGATTAGGGTTCAAGAGTAATTAAGGAGTAAGGAGATATTGGTCTTTAATAGCAGGAAGATATAAACCAACTTCGACATCTTCCCCACTTTTTAACAATCCTTTACCACTAATTAGAAATAAAGGAATCAAATAGTTTTCTTTTTGTTCCGTTTTTAAATAAGTAACTTTGATTTTATTTAAATTTACCGTTGATAAATTTTCAATTTCGTCAGAGGTTATATAATAATCTTCTTTATTTATATAATGGAGAAAGTTAATTGTTTCTAATTTCTTAATTAGTTCTTCTTTTGTTTTTAAAGGGTATGAGCCAATCTCTTTTACTTCTTTAAAACTAGGATTATAAATAAGCCTAAAGACTTCACTATTTTTGGTTAAATAAATATCAATCAAGGCCTCTGAAAGTGGTTCCTCATCAATTTGGTATTGAAAATTTAATTGTAATAAATTAGCCTCTTCAGGAGACTTAATTTCATTAAAATAGATTTCATTTATTTGAAGATATTTTTTAGAAGTTAGAACGAGGTTTATATTTTCAGGTGGTAAGAGTTGAAAATCTCCTAAGAACTTTCTAGCGATTTCTTTGGCCTGGTCTAAATTTGATAATAGCCCTTTTTCTTGAGATATTGAATCTAAGTTTTCTTTTTGATATTCAATTTCCGCCATGGAAAGATTGATAGAAAGATATTTGCCTCCTTCTGACCATTCGTAAAAAATATTATTATTTTCTTGGTCTTGGTAAACTTCGGGTATAATTTTAAAATTTAGTTTTTGAGCAATACTGATTGCTTCTTTATCGGAAATAAGATAGTTTTCCACTTCATAGACATTTTTTCCTTTGACATCTATTTTTTCTTTCTGCAGTTCAGAATAATTTAAGTTCGTTTTGAGAGAAAACTCTTTAATTTTTGGCGACGGGACCAGAGGAAGATCCTCTCTTGTCTCATCTCCCCCAAATTTATTAATAAAATAGAAACTAAGAAGAATCCCGACGATTAAAGCCAGAATAATAAACAACCAATATTTCTTAAAGATTTTTTTTATTGAATTCATCTTGGTATGTCATATTCTGAGACAACTGTTTTATTACATTGGGCGCTACTATTACATGTTCTATTCACTATTGTCTCAGGAATATAATCAAATTCCATTCTAAAGGGCTCATTAGGCCTTTTGGGTCTAAATTCGTAATGTAGATGGACACCACCTGTTCCCGAATTACTCATATAGCCAATAAAATCTCCTTGTTTAACAAATCCTGATACTCTTCCTCGATTTTCAAGATGGAAATATTCTGTTTTGAAATTAAGCCCATCACACGTTCCACTAATTGTAACATAATAGCCAGCTCCTGGAATTTGCTTGCCAAGAGTAGCAGATCCTTCATGGGTAGCATAAACCTTAGTTCCTCTACTATTAGCGATATCAATAGCTTCTTCATTGTGTGGAGCGTGTGATGTTGCTCCCTCAGGACCTTGAGTTATTTTTCCACTCGTAGGCCAACCAGAAGGGCATTCTCCAGGAGGATTGCCGATAATAACTCTCGCCGAAGCAATTCCCTCATGTCTCCCTGTTTTTCCTTCAACTTCCACATTTAGGTTCACTGTGTTGATAATAGCTGTATTTTCAAAACCACTACCAAAACTTTTAACACATTCTTTAGTTATGGCTGTTGAAGGGCTTATCTTTTCCGGGAGATCACTAAAGTTGCAGGAACCTATTGATGGAGGATTCCTTTCGGAAGAGATGGAAAACTTATCGCTTATTTCAGGATGAATTAAAATATAATTACCTTTAGGCTTTATGGTAATAATATATTTTACTTCAATTGGTCCTTCTTCCGGTTTTGGGTTATCGAATTTGTTTTGCCCCTCTATTTTTTTAGTTAATTCAAAAAATTCAGATTCATAAGGAGAAATTGATTCTTCTTTAGCTGTCTCGATTGTTGAAGGGAGAATGAAGGCCCCACTGACAGTTATGACGATAAAGAGTGTCAGCCCAGCGAGAACGGCCATAATGATAATAATAAAAGGGGCAACAGCAATAGCCACCGGTGAAGTCGTGATAGCAGTAAAGAAAGCGCCAATGCCTCCACTGATAGCTCCAATGGCGGCAGGAGCGGCAATAAAACTAGCCGCTCCAATAAGGCCAATAGAAAGAGGGACAATTCCTATTAAGGCGAAAGGCATCGGAATGATTATTAAAATTAAAGCCCCGGCGAGGACAGCTGAAAAGGCCTTACCCGGATCACGAATTATCCTCGCAATTAATGAGATAGCCTTTTTGCCTAAGGCGATTATTTTATCGGCCAGTAAGGTGATAGCTGCTACAACCCATCCCGGAGGTCCGGTAGCCGCTCCCACAGCAGCAACACCAGCTTTAATGGCGAGCTTTGCGGCTAATTTAGTGCCAACTTTTTTAAGACCCGATTTTATGGCTTTGCCGAAGGCCGTTTTCCCAAGCCAGGCAGCTGCTTTACGAGTAATACCTCTTTTAACTAATTCACTAAGTGTCTTATATTTTCCTTTAGTTAGGAATTTAATAGCTCTTTGAGAGAAATTACTGATGAATCGGAAGCGGTCTAAGGTCATCTTAAGATAATAAGAGTAACCACGGCCTTTTTCCCAACGAGCTTCTTTATAAAGAGGAAGCCTCATATTTAGGGGTTGATAATCAATCTCTTTTTGCCCAGTAAGGCTTTCGTATTCAAGATATCTTCTTATATTTTTAAAAACCCTTGGGTTTTCTGCCTCAAGCTCTCTAAATTTATTGATTTCGTCTTGAAGGTGTTGAAGGATAGAAGAGTCTTGAGGTAGGCCCATTTCTTTTAGGGTATTAAGAGTTATCTGCAGATCTTCAGGAAGCAGACCTTGGGCAATCAATGGTTGGTACTCTTTTTTTATCTCCTCTAGGGCAAGTTTTAAAGAAGCGATTCTGGGGCTATAAAGGATTTTTTTGGCCAAGGCAAAAGCTGCCTTGGGATACAGGCTTACAAAAAGGGGGTTAAGTTTTAATTGGGATGTTTGAGCTTGTTGTTGGAGCTGAAGTTTTATCTTTTCAAATTCTGCCCTCTGCTTTGGGGTGAGAGAATCGATGAAGAAGGCTTTTGATTTTTCAATTCCCTTTAGCTTTTTAAAAGAAACGAATTCTTTAGGGATAGTGCTTAATTGTTGAACTTCTGGAAGGGTTTTTTCCACAAGTTCTTGTTTATCCTGAGGGGTTATCTTCTTCCTTGAGGCGCCTAGTGAACCAATAATTTTATTTATTTCCAGTTCCATTTTATCGATAACTTTTTGATATTCTTGTGGAGTAAGAATTTCTGGTTTAGCTCCTGGAGGTAATTCTCTGGCTATTTTTAAAGTTAAGTTTTCAGTAGCCGTTTTAACAAGAAATTCGTTCTGAGAAAGCTGAGGCTCCTTTTTTAAAAGCTGCTGACGGATTTTTTCAGAGAACCTTTTATGTAAGGCTCTTATCTGTTCGTTTAAAGTAGGATAGGTGGCTCTTATCTTTTTTTCTTGTAAATTATTAAATTTTTCTTCTAAATTTGCTTTTAAAATTTCTAAGGGAGGTAAGTTAGGGGCTGGTTGCTCTGGAGGAAGAGAAAGAATGTCATTAATTTTCTGTTGGATTAATTTAAGAAAATCAGGATTATCAAGATTGATGCCAAGATTTAAAATTGACTCCAGCTTGATAACTTCATTAAAGGCTTCTTGTTTAGAAATTTCTTCAAATGGCCATTCTTCATCTTTAGCCTGAAGCGCATAGATTAGAATTTGTAGTCTTTCATATTTTTTTCTTTCTTCTGGGGTCATGGGGTGTTTTTATTTTCAAGCTCTTGTTTTAATTCTTCCTTGATGGCCTTTTGCTGTAGAAGTTCGGAAGGTTTGGTAGTGATGAACTTATGTTCCTCGGGTGAGGCAACGACTCTGATAGCGACATGATTGGGTCCGGCAAAGAAAAGACCTTCCCCGATGTCGGCTGATAAGAGAAGTTGTTTTTCGCCTTCAGAGAGATAGAAGGTTTGGGCGACTTTATCAATAGCCGCTGGGGATTGTTTCATTAAAACTTGAATTGAAGAGTTGGTAATAATAGCCTTGCCAAAATCACTGACTAGAAAATCTTCAACATCTTGAGTAATGGTTGTTAAGCCCAGGTAATACTTTCTGGCTCTTTTGGCAATGGAATAGAGGAAGTTAGCTGAATCGGGGTATTTCATTAGGTACCAAGCTTCATCAACAACTAAGATTCTTCTTTTCATTTCTTTTCTGATTCTCGTCCAGATATAGTCAAGGATAATAAACATGGCGATGGGGCGTAAGGCTTCTTCCATATCTCTTAAGGAAAAAACGGTGAAAGGGTTTTTAATGTTGACGTTTGAGTGTTGATCAAAGATGCCGACAAAGGAACCTTTAACAAATTTTTCAATACGGTCGGCTAAGGAGCGAGCTAAAGGATCTTCCATACCAATAAGGGCTTTGTAAAGATCTTCCATCAGGGGAGATTCATTTTTCTGGGTGCTAGGGTCATTGGTAATGCCTTTCATTTTGTAGGTTAACACTAAAGCTCGATCTAAGGTTGCTTCTTCAGAAGAATTAATTTGTCCCATGATGACCTTAAAAAGAGAGTGAAGAGAAAGAATTTTCCTTCCTAATTCGTTTTCGCCTTCTTCATAGACAGAAGCGAGATCAAAGGGATTAATTTTGGCCTGGCTTCTAAAACCAAAGGTGATGTATTCACCACCAACAGCTTCTGATAGAGCCTTGTACTCTGCTTCTGGATCAACAACGATGATTTCCGTGCCAAACATCAGTGATCTTAAGGCTTCTAGCTTGACGAGGTATGATTTACCAGCTCCTGATTTAGCGAATAGGGTCGAGTTGGCGTTCTCTAAGGTGAAGCGGTCAAAGATAATTAAAGAATCATTATGTTCATTGATGCCATAAAGAATGCCCTCATTGGCAGTTAATTCCGAAGAGGTAAAAGGAAAAGTTGTTGCCAAAGAAGTGGTGTCCATATTACGGGTAATCATCAGCTTGTCAATACAAGTGGGGATGGTTGTTTTGAGGCCATCTTCCATTTGCAAAGTGGCCTGCTTGGCAACAATAAGAAGAGAACCAAGGGTAGAAATGATTTCTTTGGTAACCTTGTCTAACTCTTCTAGTGATTTGGCGGGAATGGTGATGTAGAGGCCAAATTGGAAGAATCTCTCTGCCCCTCGTACTAATTGTTGTTGTAGAGTTTGGGCATCTTCTAATTTAGCTTGGGTAGAAGGATTAATAATCTTTCCTCTTTCAAGATCGGTTTGAATCTCAGCTTCCATCTCAGCGATTTTACGTCGTAGATTATCTAAAACACTTTTTCCTTCGACGGGGTAGATATACATTGAAATTTGCATTGAATGGTCAAAGTTAATTAAAGGAGCTAGCCAGTTGGCTGAAACGAAACGAGGATAACCAGCCACAAAGAGGGTGCGAAAATAGCGATTGCCAATCTTTAAATGATTGAAGTCAACCTCAATAGCCGGAGGGGCAATAATGTCTTTAATATCAACCATTCCTTGGCCAAGTATTTTGGCAGGTGGTTGAAAAGTTTCTTCTTCTTGCTTTTCTGGTATTTTATTCTTCTTTAGAAATGGTAGTTCCATGGTTGACTAGATTACTAATTTGATCCTGGATATTATTTTCTTTTGGCTTACTTTCTTTTGTTTTTTTCTGACGAGTTGCGGTTCTAAAGACAGCCTTGACCATCGGCGTTTGGTATTGAGAAGCTTCAGCCATTTGCTGACCGGCTGATTCTGGATTATAGATATCATAAAAAAGGCGAATTAGCTCATGATTATCAAGCTGATGGGCTTGTAAGCCTAAGCGAGAAAGCTGACGTAAAAGATGATCCCTTTTGGGATAGAGGTTAATTTTAGCCTGCTGAATAATATATTCCTTGTTTAAGGAAGGTTTTGTTTCCTTCTTTCTAAGAGGAAGAGAAGATAAAAGAGGAGAGAGATTTTGCTGGATATTACCCTTGCTTAAGCCGAATTCCAAAGCGCTCATGGGAATAACGATAAAGAATTTTTTATCCAAAACATTATTCTTCTGGACTGTCTTTTGAATAAATTCCTTGTATTTGGTAATTTGTTCTTTAATCAATTGTCTTTTTTCTTTGACTTCTCTTTTAGCCAGTAGAGCTAAATAAGAAGTAATATCTTTCCTGGTTGAACGGATAAAGATCTGAATAGGAAAAGTTAATGAATTAAGCAAGGCGGCATAGGCATAGATAGTCGCTTCCTGTTCTTTTTCGGAAAGCAAACCGAAATTGATGGCCGTTGTCCCAATAGCTAAACAGGAAGAGCCATTTTTAAGAATGACAATTCCTTCTTGGATATCTTCTATCTCAAGATGATCTTGAGTAGAAGCTTTGATGGCAATTTTAGTTGGGTCAGTCATTGTTAATTAGTTATTGGAGGTTTATTTCCTCCTTCTGCTCTTCCTTTAGCTTTTATTTCTATTGGTTGAATAATTTTTCCTTTGGCTTCAAGATTGATGATATCAAATGAAAGACCTTCTTTTTCGACCTCAATTTCATATTGTCCATCTGGTAGCGGGGTGGCAATTAAGAATTGGCCAACTTTATTAGTCTTTAAAGCTCTGACAGGTGTTCCTTGAGTGTCTCTAATTTCTAAAATGGCTCCCTCGACTATTTTGTCATTAGGATCTAAGACCATACCGACGATGAGATTGGGCCTTGTTGGCATTTCGGGGATGGATAATTCTTTATTAATTTTAGCTTCGACAGTTGGTTTTTTGGCCCGTTTAGGTTCTTGAGGAAGAACTATTTTCGGTTCTGGTCGAGGAATAGGTGTTGGTTGCACTTTTGGTGCTGGAGTTGGGATAACTTGCGGTTGAGGGATTGATTGGAAAAGCCGATCAACTTTACTAAGAAATTTTTCTTCCTTTTTGTCTAATGGACTTTTTTCTTCCTCGGCGTAAGGAAGAGAAGCAGGATATTGATTTATATTTCCTCTTACTTGAGGAAGGGATTCTAAAACATCAGGTTTCTTGTATTTCTTTTTCCAGATGAATTCAGTTGGCGAAAAGAGAGCCTTAAAGAAAGCCATCAACCAAGTACTAAGGGGCCTTTCATTAATTGGCAAGAAGGCAAAAGCAAAGCCCAAAAAGGCAATAAAAATAACCAAAGTCCATTTAATTAAACTAGGGAGAGGGAGAGCGTAAGCGGCGATGGCTAATATTCCCCCAGCTGCCAATTGGGCGAATTGCTTGAGGGTCATATCACCGATTAATCGGAATTCGTATGAAGCGATATGTTGTGGGACAGGATGTTGTTCCATAGGCAGAGCCTCTTAGTTAATAATGATAACTTTGTTATAACAGTAAGTTCAACTACATAAAACCTGCTCAAATTAGAAGCAAAAGAGAACAAATGGAAGATTGCTAATTGGGAAAAAATTTATAAACTTGTTATAATAAAACAGATATGGATGAAAGAAGCGGTGAATTTTCCAGTCGAAACTCAAAAGAGTTTAAACAAAGGGAGCAAGAAATTCCTAACTGGTTGGCAAAAAAATCCGAGATTAAGGAGATAAAAGATAAAAAATTAAAAAGTTTTGTGTCCTCATTGTCCAGATTTGAACCAAAGGTAATTGGTTCTGAATTTCTTACAAATCGTTTAACTTTTCTTCAGAATCAAATAGATCTTCGTGTTGTAAACGAGAAAGAAGGGGAAGAATTTTTATCTAGAATTTATTCTACCATTAAGGACCTGCAAAAAAAGACAGAGCAAGCAAAACCGTTTTCTTCTAAGGAATTGGCTGAAGAGATTGCGAAAGCAGAGAGGAAAAGCGTTTTAGGGGAATTAGACCTTGGCTTACCGTCTAAAGAAAAAGTAGCGGAACAGAGGAGATTTGTTAGAAATATTTTAGAAAAAATTGAAAGCTCAAGTCGAGATTGTCATGATTTAACAATTAGTAGTCTTGTTTTTTCCTTAGAATCTTCTTTGGGGAAAATGAATAAAAATCTTAAAGAAGAAGTAGAATCTCGTTTAGCACTGCATGATTCTTCAGAATTAATCAAGCAAGCTAATGGTTGGATATCTAGGCCAGAAGGAATGACTGGTTTGAATATGGGTTTGGCTATGGAAGAAGCAGTAAGGAGAAATCACGAACTAAATAGAAGAAAGGTGAAGTTCCTTTTGAATAATAATAAAAAAGAAGGTTTAGTTGGGTTAAATGTCCCAAAAGCATGGGATTTATTGCAAAATGCAGTTTTCAATTATGAAAAGATTTTAAAGGAGTTAGGCTTAAAGCAAGGCTTAGAAATTTTAGATGATGAATTAGGCTTAGGTAAAGTTCCTTCTAATTTTTTCACCGTTTCAAATAGCATAGTGAAAGAAAAAGTTCGTGATTATTTAATTGGACGACTTGGTGGTGGTAGGGCAGCTGAAAAAAGCCTTGAGCTAGCAGAGAAATTAGCAGTGACTACATTAGAAACATCAGTTTTTAATACCTCTGTTGCTGGCAATGATGAGCTGGCAGCAATAATTAATCTTAAAACATGGAGAAAAGGTAGATCTCTAACTGGTAGAGATAGGGGTCCAAGAATTCATGAGAATTCGATTGAAGGTTTTGGTACATCTTGGTTGAGGTTTATTGCTGGAAAGGATGCCAAAGAGATTTTGACTTCTAAAGAGATTTTTGAAAATGCAGAAAAAATAGCAGAAGGGAGTTGCCTTTATTATAGTGCCGTTCTTTTGAAAAAATATAAGGATCTTAAAGGTTTAATTTTGGATAGAACTCCTAAGGCATATAGTATTGATAAAAACTTTCTTCAAAAAGCCGTTGATTACTTCAATAAAGTTGATAAACCAAAAGAAAATGAAAAACACGGACAAGCATTTTTGAGGGTCTTTTGGATTTTGGGGGTAGTTGACTTAGCTTTGGCTAAAGAAGGCTTGGAATGGGATGCTAGGGCCTTTAAAGAGCTGGAGAAGGCTGTGATAGAAGAAGAACTTTCTCCAAAAGCAGGAAGTTTTCTTAGAAGAAAAGATTGGGATTGGATTAAAGAGAAAACAGATTTTAATAGGAGATTAAAAAAGCTCATTGCCTTTAGAGTCACGAGAGAATCCTTTAAAAATATTAGATTTTAGTCTAATGAGGAGGGAGTTTGCCTCCAGGCCTTTCTAAAAATTCTTCTGGGGTGGTTTCTCTAAGATTTTTCTTAAGTTGAATACACTTTTCTTTTATTTTTAATTGTTGAGTTTTTATCGATTTTTTCATTTTATCTTTGTGGCTTGTCGCTTTTCTTCAGGGGTTTGCTTTCTTTTTCTAATAGCCCTTTAGCTTTTGCTTGACCATATTCTTTGGCGAAACCGGTACCCCAAGATTTCCCATAGTCTTTAACTAAGCTAGCAGCTCCTCTGAATGGAGCAACCCCTGGCCCTATTGCTTGCCCAATAGCTGTTCCATAACCAAATGGTTTTTTAGTAATAAAGGATTGAATGATTTCTGAGGCTTTGGGAATAAGAAAGATAATCATAATCCCTGCTAAAGGCAAGAGAAGAGAAATAAGAAGATAAAAGAAGCTAAAGCCAAGGGCTGATCCAAATCCGATTCCTTCTGTTGCGAGCTTCCCTCCCTCATAGGCCGCTGTCCAAAAAGATTTTACCCCACTCAGAATCAGATAGTCACCAGTAAAAAGCATTGTCAGCATCGTTGGATAGACAGCCAGGTTAGCGACGAGATCTTTAAACCAATCACCGATGGCATTATTGCCAGGGAAAACACCAATGAGAATTCTGAAAGGAGCGAAAATTAGATTAAGAGTAACCATGGCAAAGGCTTTAAGAAGGACCCAGAGAGATCTAAGCACAGCGATGAGGATTACAATAGCAAGGATGAGAGCTAAGATAATACCGATTCCCGGGAGAACAAGAATGGCCATTAGAAATTGTGGTCCAGCTACTGAAGTATAGGCGGCGGCTTCAATAAGAGGGGCCGTTATTTTTTCAAAAGCATAAGGAGTAAGAATGTTAGAAAATTCTTCAATATGGCTTGCGCCAGCAAGTTGAATATTTTCAGCAAAAATATCATTAAAGATATTAGCGATAAAACTGCTGATCAAAATGGTGAGATCAAAGAGAAAACCAACGATAGCATAGGAAAAGGTAATTAATAAAAGGCCGATGATAATTCGTGGTAAGGCCGATTGAAGGGTGATAACTGCTTGAGGAGAGATTTTTACCCTAAACATAATCGCAAATCCCATGCCGATTAAAACTAAAACAAAAAGAAGATAGGTTGCGTTGCGGAAACTTTTCCAAATAGGTTGAACAATCCTCATTAGGTGAAAACCAACCCCTTCCTGTTCTTGAGCCAAGGCAGGTTTGATAATCTTTAAGTTTCTGCCAATGTCAGCTAAATATTGAACTCCTGAAGCTGGTGGGGAAACATAGAAACCAGTGATGACTAAACTACTAGCGGCTAGCATTCCCTGATTTTCTCGATTGAGAAGGTTTTGGCCAAAGAGATTATCGAGATTAAAGTCGATAAAAGTTCCGGAGATAAAACGCAAAATCGAACCAGCGACGGCCTTGAGGGTTTCATTAACAAAACTTTGGAGATTCATTTCATTGGTGCCACTTATGGCCTGTTCAAATTGGATTGGATAGGTGAGGGAAGGTGTTTCAAAAGCTTCTGTTTTTTTAGTAAAGAATAAAAGGGGGAATAATAAGATGATAAAGACGGTTAAGGCGAATTTTCTTAAAAAATAAAAATCTCTTCTTTTATTATTCATCTTTAATTAAACGATAGCATCAATTAGTTATTAATTCAATTACTTACAAGAGGCCTCAAAGCTTCATTAACAACCCATTCTTTAGCTTTTTGTACTCCGCCTAAATGGGGGAAGTAAAAACGTCCCTCCTCAGGCGATATTTCTCCTGGAGAAACAGAATAACTAATCGTATCAAAGGCCGGGATGTCTTCAAAGGGAGAAATTTGGTAAGGACGGAAGATATTAAAGAATCCGCCATTAGTATTAGCCGTATAAGACCAAATTTCATCAAGGTAAGGATGTTTTAAATTAAGGCCAAAATCTCGGGAAACATCCTTGGTAGCATTACCAAGACAAGCACTGCTTGTAGCTTCCTGGCAAGGGTAATAAAGATTAGTGAATTCTTCTTGAGCTATTAAAGTAGCGATGATTGGTTGGCAGCATAGATCATCACTTTTTTCTTTATCGGCAAGAAAAAAATTTTCTTCAAAACATGATGCTGGTGGAGTTGTTTCAGAATTCTCTTCACTGACATACATTTCAATATCTTTTCCTTGAGGAATAAGAATTTGATTGATTTGCTTGCTTCCTTCGTAAAGTCTGGCTAAATGAGGGACACCTTCAATTAAGGTGTCTTCCTCAAGCATTAATTCATCTTTTTCATTTTCTTTGGCTAGATAGGGTTTAATTGTCCCTTGGCTATCTTCTCTACTTAAAATGGGAACAGCTTGCCATAAACGATACCATTTACCCTCTTCTTCATTTTTCCAATTTTCGAAGTTCTCTTCATAGTTTTCTGCATTAGGATCAGGAGGAAGATGCTCTAAAATTTCAGAGATACTAGCCGCTTCTCCTTTTGAAAAATCGACATGAATAAAACCAGGAGTCTTTGAAATTTCTTCTAGTGGTTTTTTAAGGCCCTCGAGCTCATTAATAGTTTTAACAATAAATTTAGTGGCTGAGTTAGCATCTTCACTGGCATAGACACAGAAGTGATCTATTTCAGGGGCGGTAGTTTTAATAAAAGGAAGAAGGTCGATGATTTTGTTAAAGAAGTGGGTTCCTATATCTAGCCATAGTGGAAAATCCCAACAGATTCTTCCTTTATATTCGACTCTGTAATCATGAATTTCACCTTCGGTCGCTCTTCGAATAAGCTCTTTTTTTTCTTGATTTTGGTATTCAAAGGGGGTTAATTTTCTTAATATACCTTGGTAGTTAGTAATAGTGCTTAGATCACTGTAATTTTTATAATATTCATTAGTTCCCTCAAGATAATCGGTGATATAATCACTTTCGCTAGACAAAGAACGTTCTTCCATACCGACAAAGGGGATAGTTATTTTGGTAGGGTCAATGAAAATTTCTTCTTGCCAAGTTTTTTCTATTTCTTGTGGCCCACTTTTAGGATAACTAATTTCATCATAAACACCAAAAGAAGTAGCACAGTCAGGGGTTAGGGGAGCGTTCTGGTCACAAATATTACATTTAGCTGGTCTTGATGTTCGTTCCTCAGTCGTATTGGAGGTAGGATTACATTCTAAATCGGCAATATCAGCGAGGGTATAATTTTTAGTTCCGAAAAAAAAGAAAAAAAGAATCCCAATTAAGAAAATTAATTTAATGAGATTTTTTTTAGTCGTTGAGCAGGCTTTCATTCTAATATTCTTTTAGAGGCATTTCAAGTTCAACTTCAGTGAGACTAACGCCAGTAAATTTTTCTAAGAAAAGAATGATAAACCAGGCGGCAATGACGGCGATGAGGCCAAAGATAGCGTAGGTAATAGTTTGTCCTGCAGCTTGAGTTTTTTTAGGGTCACCGCCAGCAGTCAGGTATTGAAAACCACCAACAATGAGCATAATAAAGGCTGCAATACCGGCCATCCTAACAGCAATATTTAAAATATTGGTAACCATTTTGCCTAGGTCTTTAAAACTTGCCGGTTCAGGACCAAGATTGTCTTGGGCTAAAACAACCGCCGGCAACATGGTTAAGTAAGAAGTAATTTTCTTCACGTCTTAAATTTACAATAAAAACAGATATCCGTCAAGAAAATTAGTTTAAATAATTAAACTCCTTGTTGCTAGACGGTTGGAATAGATAAGGTCAAAATCTCGATACCAAAGAAAGTCTCAAGCAACTTCATAATAGCCCAGGCAGCAAAAACAATAACCAAGCCGACTAAAGCAGCTGTTAAAGTTCGTTGAGCTGTAGCGGTCTTTTCCTTATCACCACCTGAAGTTACCCATTTAATACCACCAATGATTAAGAAGACAAAGGCGATTAAGGCGGCGATAACTAAAATTAGTTGAATGGCGCCAGAAACAATTCTGGGAACAGTTAAGTTGGCTAGATTAGCAAATTCTGAATCACCTTCTGGAGCTAATTTAATTTCGTCAGCAGCTAGAACTATCCCTGGTAAGAAATTTTTAACTCTCGTAATTATTTTTTTAATCTTTTTTCACCCCCTTTCAATATTTAATAATCTTATTATTCTTTCTTTTACTTGTCAAACTGTTCCGGCTGTCGGAAAAGGAATTTGTAGGTTTTTAAACCAACCTAAGCCAAAGATACTGCCGATGAAGTTGGCAATAGCGAAGACGCAAATGAGAATAATGAAGCCGACAATAGCGTTAGTCAATCTTTTTTGAGCTGCCTGCAATCTTTCTTTATCGGCGCCACTGGTAATCCAACCGATACCACTCCAGACGATCATAATGAGAAGCATAATAGCTCCGGCCATCAGCATAGTGTTGAGAATGTTAGTAATAAGGATGCCGATGGTTTGAGTTGCCCCTTCAGTTCCACCACTGCCGAGGGGGGTGTCTTTAAGTAAAGGGTTATATATTTTTCCGTCTTGAGCAAAAGCTTTTTTAATTAGGTTCATTTAACCTCCATTACTGGTAAGAGATTCAATTGCTCCTTTAATGTCTAAGAAATCTATGCCGAAAAATTTACCCATCAAGGCTATTAAGGCATAGGCGGCGATAACAATGGTTAGCCCGATAATAGAGTTGGTTAATTTTCGACCAGCATTGACAAGTTTTTCTCTGTCACCACCAGCGCTTAAATAATTATAGCCAGAGACAATAACCTGGAATAAAAACCAGATGGCTGCTCCCAGGGTCATTGCCCCTAAGGCCATGCTAAGAATACTAGCTAAGATACTTCCTGGTTCTTCTAACCTTCCAGGCTCGCTCCATGGACCTAGCCCTCCCGGGACTTCAATTGTTGGTAGTGTTTTATCTACTAATAATCTCATCTTTATTCTCCTGGACCATAAATAACTGGCGAGAGAATGGCGGTAGTGCTGCCGAATAGTAATTTCCCTATCAAAGCCGCCAAAGCAAAAGAAGCAGCAATAAGCAGTAGGCCGACCATTGATTGCCAAATCTTTGCCCAAGCAAGCTCAACTTTTTTAGGATCACCAGCAGCGCTCATGAAGCTGTAACCAGCCAAAATAAAATTAAGGAGAGCAAAAATTCCGGCGCCAATGACTAGTAATTTTAAGATATTATTGAAGAGAATAATCATTCCTCCTGGATCGCCACCTGGGGAGATTTTTTCTAGAGCTGCTGGGGGTGTAACTCCGCCAAAAATATTATCTTGTGCTAATTTATTCATAAGCCTGGATTAAGAATTTCAACAGCGGTGATAATCTCGATAATTCTGATAATCCAATAAGAACAGAAAATAACTGCAAAGCCAATTAGGGCGGCAGTAATCGCTTGTTTACCTTTTTTAGCTTTTTCAGGATTTTCTTGTCCTGCCCCAATCATAAACATAAAGCCACCGACAATCAAGAGTATAAAGAGAATAACCCCTGCTAATACATAAACGTTATTAAGAAGATTAGAGAGGATTTCACCGATGGAGCCAAAACCGGCCTTTTTAGCCTGATCACTGCCGATACCAACGTTGTCCTTTATCCAAAATGATTCACCAATATCAATCTTGAAGGCTAATAAATTTTTCACCGTTTAAGTGTAGCAGGATTTCATTGAGGCTGTCAATTAATTAGACTTTGATTATTTAAAGTGCTAGAATCAATCTTACCGTGAGCACGATAAAATTGGATAAGAAAAAGATCCCTCAGCATATTGGCATTATTATGGATGGAAATCGAAGGTGGGCAAAAAAGAAAGGGTTAAGTATAGATGAAGGGCATGAGGCAGGAGTAAAAGCTCTAGAGAAGATTGTTGATCACTGTTTAGATTTGGGGGTTAAAATTTTGACCGTTTACGCCCTTTCAACTGAGAATTGGCAGAGGAGGGCAAAAAAAGAAGTAAAGGGCCTCTTTAATTTATTAGTTAAAGCCTGCAAAGAAAAGAAATCAGAATATAGAAAAAGGAGAGTTAAATTAGTTGTCCTCGGCGACTTCCAGGCTTTTCCAAGAAAAGTAGCCAGGGCTCTTAAAGAAATAGCAGAGATTATTAAAAAAAATGAGCGTTTAAAAGTTAACGTCGCCTTAAATTATGGTGGTCGGGATGAAATTCTTCAGGCGGTAAGACAGGCAGTCTCCCATAAAATCCCACCAAGAAAGATTAATGAAAAAACTTTTGGAAAATTACTCTATACCAAGGGTGAGCCTGATCCTGATCTCATTATTCGCACTGGAGGAGTAGTCAGGATGTCTAATTTTCTTTTATGGCAAACTTCTTATGCAGAACTTTACTTTGTTGATGTTCTTTGGCCAGATTTTACCCCCAGAGAATTGGATAAGGCTATTTTTGAATATCAGCAAAGAAAGAGAAACTTCGGTAAGTAGTAGTTTTAAACAATATCTATTCCAAAGACAATTTCTAAAATTCTTACCAACCAGTAGCTGACAAAAATGATGATAAAGCCAATGACGGCTGAAGTTATTTTTCCCTGAGCAGATTTTACCTTGTCCGGATTTCCCCCAGAAGTCAGAAGTCCAAAACCACCAATAATGAGAAAGATAAAGAGACCCAAGCCAGCGATGACGAACATATAAGGAAGAAGGGCGGAGATAATATCACCAATGGTGGCGTTTTTAAAGGCAAAAGTAGAAGGTTCAATGATTTCTTTTTCTGTTCCTGGTAATTTTAAGACTAATTCTTTCATTTTTATTCAGAGCCAAAACCTGGGATATCAAGTATATCTTGACCAATCAGTTTAAGTATAAAGATAGAGAAGACGATTAACAAGAGTCCGGCAATGGCTGAGGTAATCATTTCCTTGCCCGCTTTAACCCTATCTGGATTACCCCCAGAAAGGATGATTTGAAAAGCACCAAAGACAATAAGAATAAAGGCGATAATACCGCCTAGTCCCATAGCGATGGGAATGGCATTGTTAATTTTATCAGCTAAATCTTCGGTTGTAACTTCCTCTTGGGCATTTAATCTATCTAGAGGCGTAATTCCATCGTAGTAAAAATTACATGATGTTAATAATGCTCCTTTTCCAGCGGCGGTTTCTCCTTCTCTAATCTCTACTTTATAATTACCTTTATTCCAGCCGTAATTTCCGATAGATATTTCAGTTACGCCGGCGCTAATAGATCTTGTAATAAGCGTCCCTCCAGTTGGCCCAATAATATAAAGAACGGGTCTAATTTTGCCTATATTTTCAACATTGATAGAAACCTTATCGTTTGGGGCGCCTTTAGTGACTGAAGCATTACAGGAAGTAGAAAGACTTCCTGTTAAAGAGACAGTTTTACTGCAGGGCATTTTTTCTATCATTTCCCCACAAGCTTCTGTCAGTGATGTCACGGCTTTCGTTTTGATAACCTGAAGAACAACAGAGTCTCCATATGATGGAGTGGTAATAAAACCACCCCCTGCTTGATAAAGAGGCTTGCATGATAAAAATTTACTGTTTTCGTCATAAGCAATTACTCCTAGACCAGTTTTATTCTCTAGAAATTCTTGGGAAGTTAATATATCACCTGAGACACGATATTGAAGTAATTGACCAGGCTCGGCCGAACCATCGGCAGAGATATTACATGTTTCTGCAAAAATAGTTTTTGGAGTATAAAAAAAGTAGAAAAATAAAAAAACGATTCCTATTATTAAAAAGAGAGGCTTTTTCATTAAGAAAAGTTTATCAAATATAGATATAGGGTTCAAGAAGAAAGAAATGCTATACTAGAAAAAGATGTTGAAAACTTTTTTATTTTCTTCCAAAAAATGGTTTTTGGTTTTGCTATTGCCTTTATTGGTCATTCCTTTTTTCTACCTTTATCCTCCTAGCCTGGTTTATGCTATTTGTGAAGTTCCTGATTCTAATGATATTAATATTCTCCAGCTTGCTAAGGAAGAATGTCAAAAGGAGATTGATTCACGGATGGGAGCTCACGAAAAAAATAAGGAGACCCTAGCCGAGTTAGAGAGTAATTTAGAAAAGACTAAAGAGTTAATTCAAAAGATAGGTTTAGAGATTTCGAATTTAGATAAGAAAATTATAGATCAGGAGGAAGATTTAGATTATCAAAAAGAACTACTAGCAGCAAGAATTAGAAGTTATTATAAAAAAAGTCGACTTTATTCTCCCTTTTTAATTTTTTTAGCTTCCTCTACGGCAAATGATTTATTTAGAGAACTTTCTTATCGTAAGTCAGCTGCTGATAGAGATAAAGAAATAATTATTGAGATGTCAAGTGTTTTGAAAAAATTAGCTAGTGATAAGAAAGAATTAGAAAAGAATAAAGAATGGCTTAATTTAGCAGAGGCAAAATTAAACAAAGATACTCTTGCTTTAAGAGGTGAAGTTGAGGATGTCGAATCATATTTTAGCCAGATTTCAGGTAAGATTGCTGAATTGAGTGCCAAACAGCAAGCTTTGTTGTCAGAGAAGGCAGGAACTTTTCAGACGACGGTGGGTGATGTTCCTTTAGCCGATGACCCAGCTTCTCGTCCTAATTACAATCCTGGTTTTTCACCGGCCTTTGCGGCCTTTTCTTTTGGTGCTCCTCATCGAAAAGGAATGAGCCAATATGGGGCTTTTGGCCGGGCTAAGGCTGGCCAGTCGGCTGAAGATATTCTAAGAGCCTATTACGGCAGTGGCATAGGGATTAAAAAGGACTACTCAACGAGTATTAATATTAATGTTCAGGGTTATGGAACCGTTGATTTGGAAACTTACACCAAAAGAATTTATGAAATGCCTGGTTCTTGGGGGGATGAGGGTGGTATGGAAGCCCTAAAAGCTCAGGCAGTGGCTGCTCGCTCTTATGCTTTGGCTTATACCAATAATGGAGCCGGTTCTATTTGCGCGACAGAAAGCTGTCAGGTTTACAAGCCAGCTAATAAGGGAGGCAATTGGGATCAGGCTGTCGATGCGACTAGGGGGTGGGTGTTAGTTGCCAATGGACA